>Ga0326597_10000325_pt1 | contig 89250 bp, 77 predicted proteins | sample RVTome_12_FD_203789 | JGI IMG/M metagenome (GOLD analysis project Ga0326597, IMG submission 203789) | Soil microbial communities from uranium-contaminated site in the Upper Colorado River Basin, Wyoming, United States - RVT100D185 | ecosystem: Environmental > Terrestrial > Soil > Contaminated >...
AATTCCTTCTGCTTGATCAATGGTTTGTGGTGAATTCATTGTATCAAAACAGCTTGGTTTTCAGGCCTTTTTTCGTGAATTTTGTGGGACAGCAGTGACTACCTGCCGTACTGATCGTCGAAACGGATGATGTCGTCCTCGCCCAGGTAGCTGCCGGACTGCACCTCGATCAGCTCCAGCGGCACCTTGCCGACGTTCTCCATCCGGTGCCTGGTGCCCAGCGGGATGAAGGTCGACTCGTTCTCGCTGAGCAGGAAGGTCTCGTCGCCGCGGGTGATGCGCGCCGTGCCCGAGACCACAACCCAGTGCTCGGCGCGATGGTGGTGCATCTGCAGCGACAGCTGCGCCCCCGGTTTGACCGAGATGCGCTTGACCTGGAAACGCGGCCCCAGGTTGAGGCACTCGTAACTGCCCCATGGACGGTAGGCGGTGCGGTGGATGCCGGCCTCCTCGCGCCCCGACGCCTTGAGTTGCTCGACGATCCCCTTGACCTCCTGGACATGGTCCTTGTGTGCGACCAGCACGGCGTCGGCCGTCTCAATCACCACGTGGTCCTCGACCCCGATCACCGCCAGCAGCCGCGCCTCGGCGCGCAGGTAGGAGTTGCGCACGCCGCTGGTGACGACGTCACCCAGCGCCACGTTGCCGTCGGCGTCCTTCTCCCCCTCGTCCCACAGCGCCGACCATGAGCCGACGTCGGACCAGCCGGCATCGAGCGGCACCACGGCGGCGGCCTCGGGCTCGTCCGGACGGCACGCCGGCTCCATCACCGCGTAGTCGATGGAGTCGGCCGGGCAGGCGGCGAACGCCGCGGCGTCGAGGCGCAGGAAATCGAAATCGGCCTGGCGCCCGGCGTGGGCATCGCGGCAGGCGGCGAGCATCGCCGGCTGGTGCTGGCCCAGCGCCTCCAGGTAGCGCTGGGCGCGGAACAGGAACATGCCGCTGTTCCAGTAGTAATCCCCGCTGTTGACATAACCCTCCGCGGTCGCCTGGTCGGGTTTTTCGACAAAACCCTGCACGGCGTAGGCCTCGTGGTCATCGCTGCCGAGGGCGCTGCCTCGAGCGATGTAGCCAAAACCGGTCTCCGGTCCCGTCGGCACGATGCCGAAGGTGACCAGCCGGTCCTGGCCGGCCAGCCGCCGCGCCGTTTCCACCGCGGCGTGGAAGCGGGCCCGGTCGCGGATCACGTGATCGGCCGGCAACACCAGCAGCAGCGGATCCTCGCCGTGCGCCAGCGCCTCCAGCGCGGCGACCGCCACCGCCGGCGCGGTGTTCCTGCCCACCGGTTCGAGCAGGATGGCGCCGGGCTCGACCCTGAGGGCGCGCAACTGCTCGGCCACCATGAAGCGGTGCTCGCCGTTGCAGACGATCAGCGGCGGCGCCATCGACGTCAGCCCGTCGAGACGGGCGACGGTCTGCTGCAACAGGGTCTGTTCGCCGACCAGCGGCAACAGCTGTTTCGGGTAGAGCTCGCGCGACAGCGGCCAGAGCCGGCTGCCGGAGCCTCCGGACAAAATCACCGGTACGATCATGCCAACCTCGATCAAAGCAACGACACTCAAGTCTAACGGAACGGGCCCGGCGATGGCAGGCGCTGGCGGTCAGGAGGAGACAGCTCACGGCACGGCCGGATCGCGGTCGGGGACCGCTTCCTACAAGGCACCGTGCCTGGTAGGAGGGCCCCCTCGGCCCGATACGGTATCGCCCGAGGCACGTCCGCATCGCGGCGGTGTGCGTCCAACGGGCATCGAGCCCGTAGTCGTAGGTTGGGCAAAGCGCAGCGTACCCAACATCTTCATCCCCTCACCTCGATCCTCACTGCTGTCCCACAAACTCCCTCTCCCTCACATCACCCCATCACCCCATCACCCCGGGATTGATTACACTCCAAACGAACAAAGGCGACACCCGCAAGGCCCGCCATGCCGAAGTACAGTCACTTCGATACCTTCTACCACGCCCCCGAACGGGGTCAGGCGTGGCACGCCGTCGCCCTGATCTGGGCCACCTGGGGCGTCTACTTTGCCTGGCTCTGGCCGCGCCTCTGGTTCCAGGACGGCGGCGGCATCTTCGCCGGTCACCGCAGCGTGGCCGAGGCGTGGCCGGCGCACAGTGCGCTCGCCTCGGTGTTCGCCTACCGCGAGCCCGGGGCGTGGTTCCTCGGCAACCCGCAGGCCGCCGGCGAGCCGCTCGGTGGCGGTTTTGTTGCCGACGCCCTCGCCGGCTTCCTCATCCTTGCCGGGTTCGACCACGGCCTGGCACTGATGGTCACGGCGCTCGCCTACACCTTCCTGTTCCTCGCCGCCCTGGTACTCTTCTGCCGCGCCGCACTCGACCGCACCGGGCGCGCCTGGATCGCCGCGACCCTGTTCCTGTGCGCCGGCGGCCTCGGCTTCACCCACTACCTCGACGGCCTGATCCAACCGCTGCTCGGTGCCGACCCGTCGTGGACCGCGTTCGGCCACAACCTGCTGTCGCTGCCGGCGCGCGAGTACACGCTGATGCCCGAACGGGGCCTGGTGCTCGGCAACCCGGTCACCGCCCTGCTGCTCGGCCAGCGCGACCTGCTGCTCGGCATGACGCTGGCCCTCGGCCTGCTGGCGATCCTGCTCGACTGGTACCGCAACGGCTTCGAGCACGTCGGCGCCCTCGCCAGTGCGGCCATGGGCATCGCGCTGGGCCTGCTGGCCGCGGTCAACGGCGCGTCGCTGGCGGTCTGCGCCGTGGTCGTGCTGCTGATGGTGCTGGGCGCGCCCGGCGCCTGGCGCCACTGGTTTCTGATCGGACTGCTGGCGCTGGCCGTCAGCCTGCCGCTGCTGCAGCTCCTGCACGGCGACCTCGACCGGCTGTGGAGAGCGCTCGCCTGGCGCCCGGGTGGGCAGACCGAACTGCAGCCAGCCGACCAGCGGCCGTGGTGGCTCTACTGGTGGGATAACCGCGGCCTGTTCCTGCCGCTCGCCGCCGCCGGCCTGCTGGTCAACCGCTGGTGGGGACAGCCGGTGGCATTGGCCGGTGTAGTGCTGTTCGCGCTGGTCAACCTGGTTCAGCTGCGGCCGGCGCTGGAAGAGAACGCCGTGTTCCTCGCCTGGGCGCAGCTGCTGCTGGCGCTGCCGCTGGCGCACCTGCTTGGCGAGCTGCGTCGGGTGGTCCCGTTCGGCGCCATCCCGGCGTTGCTGCTGACCCTGGCGCTGATCGGCTCGGGGGCGCTGGACCTCTGGCGCGCCGCGGGGACGCGCGAGGGGCTGCAGCGGATCTGGGGACCGGCGGAACTGGCGCTGGCGGAGCAGCTGCGGCAGCTCAGTGCGCCGACCGACCTGGTGTTGGTGGCCCCGACACGGCGCACGTGGGTCTCCGGCCTGACTGGGCGGCCGCAGGTGGTCGGGGACGAGTCGCGATTGCAGCAGGCCGGCGTCGTAACCGGCAACCTGGAACTGGCCGTGAACAAAGCCGTGGAAACGGGGCGGCTGGAGGGTGTCGACTCGGCTGCCGCCGGCGGCGTCCGGTGGGTGGTCACCGATGCTGCGACGGCGGGCCGGCTGCTACAGGCGCGGCGCTTCGCCTCGGTGGCGGAGCACCGCGATACGGTCATCCTCTCGGTCAGGCCGTAGCCGGATCACGGACTGCTTGCACACGCAGGGGTATGATCCAAGCCTCACCAGCAGCCTGCCGCCGTTCCCGTAGGAGACCCCGTAGGCGGACCGTCGACGATCCCACGTTCGCCGCGCGAATTGAGGGTGAAGGACTGGCACTCTACATCCCTAAGCTGATCCAGCCGTGGTACGGCCGTAAGTGCATAGCTAGTAGCCACGCTGCCAGTGGTTCCGGAGGCAACAGTCAGCGCGTAGAACCCTTCTTCGGAGATACCCCCAGCATCCCAAACCGCGGCCAACCCTGTTGTGTAGCTTTTGTTGTTGAGAAAGAACTGCTCTTGACGACTGGCCACTTGACTCAGCATCGACTTTGCATCAGCCCGTTTCGACTTGATGACGTACTGTGTGTAGGACGGGTAGGCGATCCCGACCAATACGGACAGAATCACGACCACGATCATCAACTCGATCAGGGTGAACCCTCGGTTCATACTGGGCCGTGCGGCCATTGAGCCTGTTAGTCCTGCCATGGTCGTGTTCCTCGATTATTGTTATCCACGGGTGGCCCTGTGCATGAGCCACCCGTTGAGTTCACATTTCTCGCCTTACTGCTCGTCCCGGCGCCAGAAGGTCGGGAAAAACGCTGCGGCATTCGTATCGATGATCTGGCCAGAGATGTAGATCTTGTCAGTTCCACCAGTCTCACCTGTGCCGATGGAGATCGCTGGTGCAGGAATGCCAGAGGCATCGAGATCAAGATAAGCATCAGGTTCACCATCGCCATCAAGATCGAGCACTGCATCCCCGCTACCGATACCCAGCGCATAAATACGCCCTCGACCCGCGGATGGGATACACACGCTATCGTCATCGCCCCGCGGGATGTAGGTCGTAAAGAATGCGACGCCGCCGATGATCAATGCACCTCCGACCACTTTCTCGCCATCCGTAGGATCCGTGATCTGGCGTCGCCAGCCATTCTTATCATCAGGATCAGAACTTCCGAGCTCATCACCCGAATCTGGATCGACATGGTTGCCAGATGTATTGATCCAGGCCAGATCAGCGTCTTTCAGTGGCAGATCCACCGGGCTGTATACGTCGGTTGATTGATTGCTGGTGCGCTTGTAGGGCGCATGCCGCTTGTCGGTTGCGGCGTCCTTGTATAGGTACATGACGTCGGAGGTCGGAATGGCCTTCGGATCCTCACGGTCACCGGTACCGACCAGGATCGCATCGTAAAGCCCGTTGACATCCGAGGTGCTCGCAATCGCTGGCTGGATCAGGAAGCGCCTGTCGGCACCAGAACCTGCGCCACTGGTCTGGTTGCGACCCACATTGAGCAGACGGTAGGCACGCCAGCGTTCTGGTATGGTGTCATCGAATACATACCCCTCCGGTGGCGTGACGCCCGCTTGCGACATGTCCGACAGATTGATGCGCCAGAGTTCACCGCCCGTGGTAACGAAATAGATGGTGTCATCGATGCCATCACCGTTCTTGTCCTGAAGCTTCACATCGGCGGCCACCGAGTCCTCCAGGTCAGCATGCTTGTAGGCCCAGTCGGCAGAGTCGTAACCTGTCGAACCACCATGAGTCAGCTTCCAGATCAGCGCACCGGTCTGGGCATGGACGATGAAGACGGCATTGCCTTCATCATCATCTTCGCTCAAATCGGGTGTGCAACCCCGATTGGGCCGGTCGTCACCGAGGTCTGCCGTGCAGTCCTGCTTGCCCTGACCTAAATCGTCTCCGTTATACCCACCACCGAAGACCAGTACAGGCACGTTGCAGGGGTCTCTGCGACCGTCACCATCAACATCGACGTTGGGGCAGAGATTTGGCGGCAGGTGCGAGACTTCACCAATTTCAGGTGGGTCCGGGTGGATCTTGATCACCCCAAACTGGGGAACCGACCAGGTCTGCGCCAGTTCATCAAAGGCATCAGCAGTCGGGTAGTTGGCATTAGCTGTAGCATACGACTGCACCGTGGCACCATTGGCATCCCTACCCAACTTCCACATGAGCTTGGGGTTGTCAGGCTCGAGCAGGTCCATGGCGAAGTAGAACTTGCCGCCACGGCGTAGGCCAAAGAACGCCCAGACGATATCACCACCGGCAGGCGTGAATTTCCCGTCCCGATTACGATCGACCTGGACCACGATCGGTGGCCCGTCGATACCGATCGGATGCCCTGGATAGGATTTCTGGATTGCGGTAGCTGTATCCATAACCCGGGGCAGCAGAGAGGGATCGGTGAACGTTGTGTCATAGAGTTCTCGCGGGATGAACGCCCAGACTTCGGCACCGCTCTGCACGTCTCCATTCAACTCCTGGTCAGGCGCGCTGGGATTCTCCGTCGTGTTCTTGACCATGCGGAGCAGCCCCTCGTTGGAGCCAAAGATGAGCCGCACGTCGGGGTTGTCATCGGCTTCACGCTGCGCGGTAGTGTTGCCGTAGTTGATGGCAGCAGGTCGAGAGTGGAGGGTATCACCCATGTCCCAACTGATTCCCGCCAACGAACTTGGCGCATAGATAAAATCGACTTCCGGATCTGTGAGACCGCTACTCGTCGCGTCGAAAGTGACCAAGCTGCCGGGTGTGCTGCTGCTTTCCGTCAGGATCCTGCGCGTACCCGCAGCTTTATCGTTGACGTTGGTGGGATCATCCACGGCCTTGCGAAGGTTGTCGCCAGAACCGCCACGCTCCACCTTGCGTCCATCGGTGGCGTCGAGCGCTTCCTGCTCGCCGTCCGCAACCGGACCCAGACTGGTGAAGGTGTCCGACCAGTAGGTCAAGGTGCCGGCCGCGATCTGCCCTTGCTCAAAAGCATCCACGAACTGCTTGGTGGTCCCGTTGACCGTTGGCACGCCGGCGACGATGTCCTTGGGCGGTGCGCTGCCCGTCTCGATCGCGAGCCGAAGCTTCTTTATGTTTCCCGGCCAGAACGGTTTCGCCTCTGCCTGGAATAGCGCCAGATAGACGTCATTGAGAATGTCGGTGCGGTTCAATGCGTTGGCCGTCAAGGCCGGCGCCGTAAAGGTGCTTGATTCACTCAGGATGCGTAGCAATGTATCCTTGAGGTTCTCGACCAGTTCAGCAAAATTTCCGTTCCAAGCATAACCGACACCGCCACCGGCCGACGGCAATGCAAAATCCCGCTTTGTCGGATTGGGAACATTGAAGATGTAGTAAGAGGTAAAGCCTTGCACGCCAGGCGCATCTGTTCCTTCGATGAGATCGATAGAATTCATTTTTCTCATCGCCGCCTTGAGGGTCTGGTCCTGCGAACCCTCCGCATCGACGTCCGCCTTGACCAGCTCGAGGCCACAACTGTCGGATGGACAGTCGACGTCTTCCGCGAGCGCCGCGGCAAAAAGAGGATCGAAAGCCGAATTGTTACCGTTACCCGGCCAGGTGGGCTCTTGGTTCGACTGGCCATTGTGGATAAAATTGATTACGTTAACTCCATCACATGCAAGAGGCGGAGGGATGTAACGCTTTTCTATGACAACACCTCCCGATGTTGTAACATTGATGATTGTCGGGTCCCATCCGACCTTGTATTCCACTTTGCTGGCGCTAGTTGATCCGTCGTACACAGCGTCGGTGAATTCGCTATCGTACCTCGTCCAGAATTCTCCGGGCTTGGGCTTACTTTCAGGTTGATCCTCAAGCATGTTGTTTACATCGGAGGTTTCGAAATCCTCGAGACCCTCGGTCGCGCGGAAGATTTTTCCGCCGCGCACGTAGCGGTAGAGTTCCAGGTATTTTTCCGCCCCACCCCAGAGATGGTTTGCCCCGGAGGCGTCTCCATTATGCTGACCTCGGAAAAGACTGGATAGATTTCCCGCGAGTTTTTGGAATTTCCCGAAATGGGCCTCCATGAGCGATTTTGCCGCTAATCCACAATCGTTGTCTTGTGTGGACCCTGGAGTAACCGCGGTGCAATCGATGGTGGCAGTGTCGCATGTAGCGGTAGGTGAGGCGCCTGAGGCTGCCAGATTCACCTCGCACTGCGTAGGTCCGAAGCCCAAGGCAACAAACCCGCCATTGCTCTTCGCCTGGTCGAGACCGGTCGTATTGTTGTTGTCGGGAGGCTGCTGGTCATGTGGGAACATGGCGCCGATACGCAGACCGACAGAAGCGCCCGAAAGTACCTCGTCAACCGCCTTGGACAAGGCCATCGAGTACAGCTCGATGCGCTTGACCTGATGACCCGTTACCGGCCAGACGCCGGGATCGGCATCGGCCGGAGGCAGACCACCGACAGTATTTTCATTAAGGTATGCTGGGATCAGGCTGTGACAATCGGCCTGGCCGGCACCATCATTCGCAGTGAAAGTGTATTCGCCGGCGATGCTATTGTAATCAACATCGACACTGCAGAACGTCGCCGTAGCATTGGGCGAGATGTCAAACGACAGCATGACCGTTGGCCAGAAGCTGATATCTCCAGCGGGCACGTCCAACCCCGGATCGAGATAGATGTCGATGTCGTCGGCCGTGGACATTCCGCTCATGAAGACCATTAACGAAACGAACATGGACCTGAGAAACACTTTGGCGTTCATGTCTATCTGACTCCGTATATCCGTGAGCGGAGATATCAACTGCATCCAGTTGCAGGGCATTCCACAAAATCGCCCTCTTCCGTCGACGACGGGGTCGTCACCTGACGGGAGTACCCCCGGAACAAGTTGGCCCAGCCACCATCCGTCGAACGCCGGTCGAGTTCTGCAGAAATCAGGTATTCGAATCGGCGACAGGTCTCGCTATCGCAGGCACCGAGGCGCACCGTGGCGTTCTCACCCACGTAGTTTATTCCTTCATCCTTGATGCGCGCGGGATCCAACTCGGCTCCGATGAGTGAGATGTTGAGATCCAACAGGTCGGTGGCGTCGAATATTTTGCCGATATCGGTTCCGGCGCCTACGACCTGGTTTGCGCTGCCATCGGGACAAGCTGAAGCACAATTGACGTATTTCGTATCACCCTCAGCGAGCCCTTTGATGAGATCGCCGAAATTGGTCATCACGAACGAGATGGCGCTGTCGGTCGCCTGGTAAATCTGCATGCGTTGTTCATCTGCACTGGCCATACGCATTTCAAGGACACTGTTCGATACTGCAGCGAGTGATAGCAGTGTAACCGAGATCAAGAGCACCAGTGCGATAACGAGCGCAGTACCCCGCTGCCTGCCGGCGGATTTGCTGGATAAGTCGCTGCACATACCTGAAATCTCCACGGACGAAATCAGAAACTACGGAAACGTATGGTGTTAACGGCATTCCTGAGCTCGACATTCATCTCGAATACGCGGCGTAAGCGGCCATCGTTGTATGGCCCCTTTGTGTCACCGCAGAGCGTATAGGTCTTATCGTTATTGAAATTACGCAACTCATCTTCGCTGCGAAGCAACAGGCAGATGCGTACGCCTACCGCGCCACGCAACTCGTTTGGGGTGACGGTCGAGCTCGATTCGACGGTATCCGCTCGTCCATCACTGTTGGTGTCCAGCGACCAGAGAAACTGCCAATCCTCGATGCCACTGATCAGGCACTCGCGTGGTTCAGGAGGGTCTTTTTCGAATGAGCGCCGGCACAGCTCGAGAGTGCCGTCTGCATCGCTGTCGTCGAGGTAGTAGGCGACGCTGCGGTATTCCCAGAGGGAGTCTGGCGCGTCGACCGTATAGCTGCTGCCACCGCCCCCATGCACGTATGCGACCTCCTTGAGCTCTGCACGTATTTCTAAATATGCGCGATTCGCCTCGAGCGTCGTAGGTGTCCCACTGGGCGGTGGTGTTACATTTTCAGGTGGCACGGGCGGTCCCCCGACACGCCGTATCAGCAGACCGAATGGGCTCAGAGCACCCTCACAGCCAGGCAATTCGGTGATGACCTGCACGGCGCCGTAAGCACCGCTCTGGGTCTGGTACGGATTGACACCACACACAGTGGCGCTGGCACCAGGGATCGAATCGGATAGCATGTAGTACCCCCAGAAATCAGCCATCTGGAGGTCGGTCGAAAGGAACCGCATAGCAAAACGGCCATTTTCCAGCATCCGAGCATACTGATCGTCCTCGCGAAACGCGCGCGATGAGCCGATGTAGAGCGAGGCAAGCGCAGCAATGATCAGGCTGCTGAGTGTAATCGCGATCAGCAGCTCGATCAGGGTGAGGCCGCGTTGCCGTGAAGCATTCATGGTCATTGACACGTGCTCCTGAGCTAGCCCGCAAAACGGTCGGTATAGGCTTGAAGCGTGATGAATCGCCTGAAAGAAGTCGTTCCTGTGAGATCGTAGAGGCCTCCGCCACGACCACAATCTCTGGCGGCGTCAAGTTCGGCAGGTCCGGCGGAGGAAGCCGTGTCAGATATCTCATCCATGCCGCGCCAGGCAATCGCCACGATGTATTGGGTCTGCGTGACGCGGGAAAGGCACGCGGTGGGTGACACCAGTCCGCCGAGCCCACCCTCGCTGGCACCCGCGATCTGGTCCCACCACTGGACGAGATCGAAGTTGGCGATGGCTACACTCGAACAGAGCTGGGTGCTGCAATCGGGTGCCGAAGGTGGCGCGGAATCGGTGGTGAAAGTCCTGACCGTTGAGGTCACATACGTACCCAGAACCCCCGGATTCGTTCGCATCCGTTCAATCAGGTCTTCGGCGTACATCGTGGCTGATACACGTTGCATGGCCTCGAAGTTGCCTCGTTTGGAAGTCAGCTGCAGCGACGCTACTCCAAGCAAACCGATGCTCAGGATAATGACTGCGATCAGGACCTCGATCAGGGTGAACCCGGCCGCGCCGTCGTGTCTGCAGCCCCGGCCATCAACGCTTGCTGCCCGCATCTATTCGTCCTCTGCCATACGCTCGCCGCCACACCCAGTCGTGGCGAAGGTATCTATAGCGCCTGGAACAGGGCCTGTCAGCCGGATTCCGACCAACGGGCCCGGTTGGCCGACAAGCGCGGCCAATCCCGAGCTAAGTGCCTGCTGCCGCGATGGTTTGATGTTGCCCGGCGCACATCGGCCCGCCTATACTTGCATCCCCTCAGCCGGTGTAGCTCAGCTGGTAGAGCAACCGATTCGTAATCGGTAGGTCGGCAGTTCGAGTCTGCCCCCCGGCACCAGCCTTTTCAGCCACTTGGGCGGTCCTCGCGGGCCGCCCAGGCGGTTCCCGACCCCACCCCGCCCCACTTCAACGCTCGATGATGTAGTTCAGGTCCGCGCCGCTGAACGCCCCCGAGTCGCCGGTTCCGCTCGACGCCTCGACCGACAGCCGCTCGGTCAGCCGGTAGCGGGCGATGAAGGTGTTGGTCGCCGTGGCCAGGCCGACGGCATAGCCGATGTAGAGTTCCGGCGACAGGTAGCGGCCGAGCACCAGCGCCACCTCCTCGCCGCTGCTGTCGGACTCGAAGCGGACGTCGTCGATGCCGAACTTGCCACGCAGGTCGCGCATCACCGTCGAGTCGGCCAGGTAGCCGAGAGCGGCGGCGGCGGCCATCACCTCGCTCCCGCCGCCGCTGGCCTGCCCGGCCGGGGCGCCGACGATCAGGTAGGAGAGCGTGTCGGCCTGGGCCATCGGCGGGTCGGAAAAGAGGGTCGTCACGGGATGGCGCAAGGTGCCGTGCAGCTGCAGCCCGGCGGTGACCTCGCCGACCACGCGCACCGCGCGCGCCTCGAGCATCGGGTCGTCGAGCGGGCTGTTGGCGAACTGCAGCCGGCCGCTCTCGATCTTCAGCTCCTGGCCGTAGCGGCTGAAGTGGCCGTCGACCAGGCGCAGCGCGCCGCTGCCGAGCGGGACCCCGCCGGGCCGCTGGGTGATGTCGACCGCGCCGGTGATGCGACCGCGCAGGCCGAAGCCCTCGAACCGGACCTGGTCGCCCAGCGCCAGGCGCACCCTGGCGTCGAGCCTGAACGGCGCCGTCTCCGCCTGGGTGTCGGCTCCGACCAGCACCGTGTCCTCCGACACCGCCTGCAGCTCGCTGCCGCCGACCCGCGGCTTGATCAGCGCCGTGGGCACCTCGACCGTGCCGCTGACCGCCAGGTCGCGACCGCGCAGCTTGACGCGCAGGTCGGGCGTCACCTGCAGTTGCAACTCGCGCAGGTCGACGGCGGTGAAACGCTCGCCGCGGACCGCCAGGTCGAGCACCCAGCCGGTCTCGGGGTCGGGGCCGACCTCGCCATCGAACCGGAGCGTGCCGTCACCCGACCGGACCGAACCCTGCAGCACCAGCCGGTCGCTCTGGCCACCGCGCGCCGTCAGCTCCAGCGCCCGCAGGGTCAGGCCGTACTGCGGCACCTCGACCGTCTCGATCGCCAGCGCGGCGCGGCCGTCGAGGCGCGGCACCCCCAGGGTGCCGCCGATCTCGATCCGGCCGTCGACGCGGCCGGGCCCGAAGCTCAGCGTCGGCAGCAGGGTGGTCAGCAGGTCGAGCCGCGCCAGGACGAAGTCGACCTGCCCCTCCAGCACCAGGTCCGCCGCCAGCGCGCGACCCGGCACCAGCCCGGGCAGGCCGATCCGTCCGGCGAGCCGGTCGCTGCCGCCGAGGTCGACGGCGAATGCCCCCCGCGTGCCGTCGTCGTCGGCGACCAGCTGCATGCTGCCGCCGCGGTAGGCCAGCGGCGCGGCCCCGGCGATCTGGCCGCCGGGGTCGACATGCCCCGGACCGAGGCGCAGCTCGCCGCGCCCGGCGATGGCGCCATTGGCCTGGCCGCGAAAGGCGGCCTCCCCGACCACATTGCCCGCGACCGTCATCCCCTCCGGCAGCAGCGGATCAAGCAGCCCCAGGGGCAGTTCGGCCAGGCGCAGGGTGGCGTCCCACGGGCCGTCCGCTTGCCACTGCCCACCGCCGCAGAAGGCGTCGGCCACGACCTTGCCGGCGTGCTCCCAGGACCAGCAGTGGTCGGCGAGGCCCGCCCCGTCGGTCGCGGCGCGCAGCAGGGCCGGCGCCGCGAGCCGCAGCCGGCCCCAGGTGCCGCTCTCCAGCAGGCCGTGCTCCAGGGTCCCGCGCCAGCGCCGCTCCGCCAGCCCGCCGGCCAGGGCCAGCGCGACGGTCGCCTCGCCGCTGGCGGCGTCGAGGCGCAGCCGATGGCGGGGCACGGTCCCGTCGGCGGCCAGTTCCAGGCGGGTCACCGCCCGGCCGGCGAGCTGCAGGTCGGTCGCCGTCAGGGCCAGCTCCAGCGCCCCCTCCAGACCCGCCGCGGCGTGCGCCCGCAGCGTCACCTGGCGCGCGGCATGGTCGCCGTATGCGAGCGCACCGGCCGCGGCCTCGACGCTCACCGCCGGGCTGGTGCGCGGCCCCGCCAGCGTGCCGTTGGCGTCGACCTGGCCTTTGAGACCGGGGACCAGCCCGAGCAGGCCGTCGAGGGCGTCGCTGGCGAGCGTCCAGCGCAGATCGAGCCGCTCCCCGAGGCGTCCGTCGAGGGTGGCGTCGAGCGTCCCGGCGCGCACCGTGACCCCTTCCAGGGTGAGCGCCTGACCCGCCCCCGCGAGCCGGCCCTTGGCGGCGACCGGCTGCCCGCGCAGCGTCCCGGAGAGTGCCGCCAGGTCGATCTGCCAGCGGGGTTCGCCATCGGCGAGCCGCGCGGTGAGCTCGAACGGCCCGCCGAGCAACCCCGGCCAGGCGGCGGCGAAGCGGCCCGGATCGACCCCCTCGGCCCGGCCCTGCAATGCGACCTGCGGCTCCGGGTCCCAGCCGAGGGTGCCGCGGCCCGCCAGCCGCCCACCGCCGTCGTCGAGCGTCACCGACCAGGCCTCCAGCGCCAGGGCGCGCCGGTCGCCCTGGCCCGCCAGCGCGACCTCGACCGCCGGCAGGTCCGGCGCCTCGACCCGACCGTTTAGCTCCAGCCGGTAGTCCGCGGCGCTGCCGGAGAGGTCGAAGCGACCGTGCGGGCTGGTCGCCACGGCCGGACCGGTCAGCGGCCAGCGGGCGGCCTGCCAGCTGCCGCGGGCGCTGAACCGGGGCGGATCGGCGCCCAGGGTGACGGCGGCCGCGTCCAGGCGCAGGCGCATTTCGGGATCGCCGACGCCCAGCGTCACCTGGGCGAAGTCGAGCCGCGCGCGGTCGCCGTCGAGTTCGCCAGCAGCGGTCACCAGCCCCAGGTCGGGGTGGTGCAGCCGGAGGGCCAGCGTCCCGGCCACGCGATCGAGGGTGCCGCCGCCGTCGAACACCAGGTCGGTCGGCCACGGCGGCAGCTCCGGCTGCAGGCGCGACGGGTCGGCGCCGGCGACCTGCAGCCGCCCCTGCCAGGCGGGCTGCGTCAGCGGCGCCGTCACGGTCAGCTCGGCCTGCGCCGCCAGCGGCCGGTCGAGGTCGAGCGTGGCGCGGAGGCGGTCGGGATCGCCAACGACGGTGAAGCGGCCGCCGGCCTCGGGCTGACCGGGCCAGGTGCCCCGGGCCTGGCCGGTGAGATCGAACCGGTAACCGCGCCACGGATCGATCCGGCCGCCGACCTCCAGTTCGCCCGCGTTCGCCACCAGCCGCAGCCGCTCCAGCCGCACGCCGCCGCCGGAGAGCGACCCGGCCAGGGCCAGGGTCTCGATCCGCTGCGCCTCACCCACGGCGTCCGCGAGGGTGATGCCGGTCAGTCGCAGGTCGTCGATGCGCAGGCCGAGCGGCAGCGGGGGTGGCGCCGGCGGCGCCCCGCCGGCCTCATTGCCCGCCGGCAGCCGCAGCGCCAGCTCGCGGCCGGCGACCGAAGCGAAGCGGATGCGCCCGGTCAGCAGCGCCAGCGGCCGCCAGTCGAGGGTGATCTCCTGCAGGGTCACCTCCAGGCCGGTGGCGTCGGCATAGCGCACCCCGCCCAGGCGCCAGGGACCGACCAGCGGTCCCGCCGCCTGCTCCACGCTCAGCTCGCCCGGCACCTGGCCGGCGATCCAGTCGACCGCCCAGCGCAGCCCCTGCGGGGCGTGCAGCGCCTGCCAGGCCGCGGCCAGCAGCAGGGCGGCCAGCAACACCGGCAGCCCGAGCCAGAGCGCGAGCCGGCGCCAGACCCGGGTCACAGTTCGGGTCCGATCTGCAGGTGCAACCGCCAGGTGTTGCCCTCGCTGACCGCCTGGGCGACGTCGATCCGCACCGCGCCGATCGGCGTCTTCCAGCGCAGGCCGATGCCGGCGCCGACCACCGGGGCGTCGAACTGGTCGTCGAAGGCGTTGCCGGCGTCGACGAACAGCGCCAACCCCCAGTTGCTGCCGAAGTAGTGCTCGACCTCGAGCGAACCGACGGCCAGGTACGGCCCGCCGATCACCTCGCCGGCGTCGTTGACCGGTCCCTGGGTGCGCCAGCCGTAGCCGCGGATGCTCTCGTCGCCACCGGCGAAAAAGCGTTCGGAGGCCGGCAGGTCGTCGAAGTCGTCGCTCCAGGTGGTCCCCACCTCCCAGCGGGCGAGCAGCCGGCCCTTGGTCCACGGCGAAGCGATGTGCTTGCCGGCCAGGGTCAGCTGGCCGAAGGAGACATCGGAGCCGAGCAGTTCGCTGCCGCCGTGGAGATCGATCTCGAGACGGTAACCACGCTGGATCCGCAGCAGGTCGTCGGCGTGCCGGTAGATCCAGTTGACGCCGGGGATCACCAGGTCCACCTCCTGCCGCTCGCTGCCGATGGCCGACTCCTCGTGCTTGTAGTTGAGCGCCAGGATCTGCTGCCAGCGCCCCCTGCCGAGGGTCAGGGCGGCGCCGACCTGGGCGATCTGCGAATCGGTGGTCTCGCTCTCCTCCTCGCGCAGCGAGGCGGAGAAATCGAGCTTGTCGGTGCGCGGGTCGCGCACCGGGATGGTGTAGCGGACGACGCTCGAGTTGCGCTGTTCGGCCAGTTCGACGCCCGCGGCCAGGGCGTGGCCGTGCCGGTTGGCCGGCCGCCAGTCCCAGCCCACCCGGCCGCGCATGCCGGTGTCGGTGCCGTAGCCCACGCCGAAGGTGTAGCGCTGGGAGCGGCGCGGGACCAGGGTGACATCGACCGGGATGGTGTCGCCGACCGGCTCCCCGACGCGCGGCACCACGCGCACCTCGGTGAAATAGTCGCTGCCGACCAGCGCCCCCTGCAGCGCGAGCACCTTGCTCCCATCGTAGGGGTCGCCCGCGGCGAACGGCAGGTAGCCGCGCAGCAGGTCGTCGTCGAGTTCCTGCTGGTCGAACCGCACCGGGCCGAAGCGGTAGCGGCGGCCGGTGTCGAGGCTCAGGTGCACCTCGGCGACGTAGGCGTCGAGGTCGACGCGCAGCTCGCGCCGCGTCAGCCGGGCGTCGAGGTAGCCGCGTTCCGTCGCCAGGCGGACCAGGGCGTTGCGCGCCCGGTCGTAGTCGGCGTGGCGCAGCGGCCGCCCCTCGCGCACCGGCAGGTCGCCCAGCAGGCGGGCAAAGGCCGGGTCGTCCGCGGCCCCGCCGTCCAGTTCGACCGCCACCTTGGTGACCGCAATGGCCACCCCCGGGTCGATCAGGTAGCGGGCGTGCCAGCCCCCCTGCGCATCACGCTCGAGGGTCGACTCGACGCTGGCCCGGTAGAAACCGAAGGGCTCCAGCGCGGCACGGATCTCATCCGTCGCCCGCCGGTGCAGCAGCGCGACCTGGGCGTCGGTCAGTCCCGGTTGGGTGCGGTTCTGTTCGATGGCCAGGTAACCGAGGACATTGGTGCGCAGGGCCCCACCAAGCCCCTCGACGGTGACGGTGAGCGCCACGCCGGCCGCCGCCGGCGTGCCGGCAATGGCGAGCAGGAGCAGCAGCGCCCACGCCGGCAGCGGCCGGGCACGGTGCACCGGGCCGGGGGTCGTGGTCTTCATGTTGGCGGTGCGTGCGGGGACACCGGTCCGTCGCTGGCTCATCGCATCCTGCTTTCGACCAGGGGGCTACACGGGGCCGACGTCGCGCCCACCCGGTCGCCATGGCCGCGTAGTAGTGCGTATTGTCAGCTCCTGTCGACGCGTCTAGGTTACCAGAGGTCATGGACGCCATCGATTTCACCAGGCTCAACGACGACGCCCTCAACGCCTTCCTGTTCGGCGTCGTCTACGACTGCCTGCCCGGCTGCCCGGAACGGGACTGCCCGCTGGCCGACCTGCCGCGCGGCAGCCTGAGCGAGACCTTCGATGCCCTGGTCGCCATGCCGCGGGTCGACAAGCAGGCCCTGCTGCTGATCCCCGAGGAGTGTCCCAGTCGCAACCACCCGCCGCCGGCCAAGGCGCCGCCACGGCCACCCTCGGAGCCGGCGCACGACATCATCCACCTGTTGCAGTTCTACGGTCAGTAGCCACCCGCTCGACGCCCGCGCCCGAGGCGGCCAGAATGGGCCCGGGGATTCTGGGAACACCGCGCATGCCGACCACCCTGCTGAGCCTGGCGCTGGCCGCACTGCTGGCCTGGGCGATCGTCATCTACAACCTGCTGGTGCGTGACCGCAACCGGGTCGCGGCGGCGTGGAGCGACATCGACGTCCAGCTCAAGCGGCGCCACGACCTGATCCCCAAGCTGGTCGCGAGCGTGCGCGCCTATGCCGGTTTCGAGCAGGCGACCCTGGCGCGGATCACCGAGCTGCGCCGGCACGGCAGCGAGATCGAGGCGGTCGCCGAACGCGGTCGCCTCGAAGGTCAACTCGGCGCCCAGCTGCAGCGGCTGTTCGCCCTCGCCGAGGCCTACCCCGAGTTGAAGGCGAATGCCTCGTTTCTCGATCTGCAGAGCAATATCAGCGACGTCGAGGGCCACCTGCAGCAGGCCCGCCGCTACTACAACGGCGCGGTGCGCAACCTCAACACCCGCATCGACTCCTTTCCCGACCTGCTGCTGGCGCGGCTGTTCGGCTACCGCCATGCCGACTATTTCGAACTCGATGACGTGGCTCAACGACAGGGCTAAGCGTCCCATTGTCGGGCTGAAGCCCGACCTACAGGAAAATTGCATGCCGACGTTTTGTGGGTCGGACTTCAGTCCGACGCGGCCTCGAATGTCGGGCTGAAGCCCGACCTACAAAGCTGCCGTAGGTTGGGCAAAGCGCAGCGTGCCCAACATCTTCGGCTGGCCTGACCGGGATCGGACGGGAGGCATGGATGCGCCTTGGCGAGGCCGGACCGGTGCCATCGATGCGCCGGCCGCTGGTGGGCACGCTACGCTTTGCCCACCCTACGAAACTGAACACGATTGGGGCGGGCATCTACCCGACGCGATGCACTGTCAAAACGCGCGAACCGGGTTTTCATGTAGGTCGGACTTCAGTCCGACGCGGCCCGAAATATTGGGCTGAAGCCGAGCCATATCACTCTTCAAGCGCTACTCTTGCTCGACCACCAGAATCTCAGCCAGGGAACTCCGTTGATGCCAAATTCGACCTCGAGACTCCTCGGCTCCCTTCTGCTCCTGGTTTCGCTCGCTCTCGCAAGCCACGCCTCCGCCGACGAGCGCATCCTCGACTTCGCCAGCACCATCGACGTCTACCCCGACGCCACCGTCCGGGTGACCGAAGAGATCACCGTCCGCGCCGAGGGCGAGGCGATCCGGCGCGGCATCTACCGCGACTTTCCCACCGTCATGACCCACCGCAGCGGCGACCGCTACCGGGTCACGTTCGAGGTCCTCGAGGTGCTGCGCAACGGCCAGCCGGAGCCGTGGCACAGCGAGGCGCGCGACGCTGGCACGCGAGTCTACATCGGCCACCCGGAGCGCCTGGTCGCGCCCGGCGAGCACACCTACACCCTGGTCTACCGCAGCGAACGCCAGCTGCGTCACTTCGCCGAGCACGACGAACTCTACTGGAACGTCACCGGCAACGACTGGGCGTTCCCGATCGACCGCGCCTCGGCCGTGGTGCGCCTGCCGCGCGGCATCCCCGCCGGCAGCCTGCTGCTCGACGGTTACACCGGACCGCGCGGCGCCCAGGGGCAGGCGTGGAACGGCGACCTCGATCCCAACGGCGCAGCCCGCTTCGTCACCACCGAGCCGCTGCCCCTCAGCCACGGTCTGACGATCGCCGTCGGCTGGCCCAAGGGGCACGTCGAACAGCCGACGACAGGCAAGCGTCTGGGCTGGCTGTTGCACGACAACGCCGGCCTGCTCGCCGGACTGGTCGGCGGCCTGGTGGTGCTCGGCTGGTACCTGTTCGCCTGGACCCGGGTCGGCCGCGACCCCGAGCCGGGGGTCGTCTACCCGCAGTACGAGCCACCTGCCGGTTACTCCCCGGCGTCGCTGCGCTTCGTCCAGCGCATGGACTACGACCGCAAGACCTTCACCGCGGCCCTGGTCAACCTCGCGGTCAAGGGTCTGGTCGAGATCAATCAGCAGGGAGAGACGGCGTACGCCCTGACCCGGACCGATCGGGAGGCGACCGGACTGGCCCCCGGGGAGGCGACGCTGCTGAAGCACCTGCTCGGCAACCGCGATGGCATCGAATTCAAGCGCGCCCACCGGGGCACCATCAAGGCCGCGCTGAAGGCGCACGAGGATTCGCTGCGCCGCGATTACGAAAAGCGCTACTTCCTGACCAACCGGGCCTGGCTGCTGCCGGGCTGGCTGCTGAGCGTCGTCACCTACTTCGTCGCGCTGCTGCTGACGCCCCAGGAAGGGGCGCTGTTCGTCGGCCTGTTCATGAGTGTCTGGCTGACCGGCTGGAGCGCCGGCACCTTCGGCCTGGTGGCCGGCGTGGTCGGCAGTGCCCGGCGCGCCAACAGCCTGGGTGACTACCTGTTGATCCTGCCGCTGCTGCTGTTTGCGCTGCCCTTCATCGGCGGCTGGTTTTTCGGCGTGTTCATGCTCGGCGAGGCGACCTCGTGGAGTTTCGTCGCCCTGATCGTCGCCATCGTCGCCCTGAACCTGCTGTTCCACCAGCTGATCAAGGCGCCGACCCGGGCCGGGCGCCGGCTGCTGGACGCGACCGCGGGTTTCCGCCTCTACCTCGATGTCGCCGAGGGCGATGAGCTGGCGTTGAAGAGCCCGCCGGAGAAGACCCCGGAACTGTTCGAGCGCTACCTGCCCTATGCCATCGCCCTCGATGTCGAGGGGCGCTGGGCGGAACGGTTCGCGGCGGTGTTGGCGCACGCCACCCGCGCGGATGGCGGTGGCTACCAGCCGCGCTGGTACCGCGGCAGCGAGTGGAACGTCCATGCGCCGGGGCGCTTCGCCAGCGGCTTCGGCAGCGCCCTCGGCAGCGCGGTGGCGGCGTCGAGCTCGAGTTCGAGCTCGTCGGGAGGTGGTGGCGGCGGGTCGTCGGGCGGAGGCGGCGGCGGCGGTGGCGGTGGCGGCTGGTAAGCGCCTAGCAGCCACTCAACGGGGTCATGTCAGCCATGTTGTCGACGCGCCCCGTGGCGGTAATGGTCATGACCTTGGACCAGCAGGTGTTGGCGAAAGTGAAGGTCTTGTTGGGGGGGCTCGTAACCGCTGTACCGGCATTCGTCATATAGGTCGCCGACCCATCGGAGCGATAGGTTACTCGACCGATATCGCCGTCACGTGTGATGGCCACATCGTTGTCCAACTCGGTGGCGACGCGGTAGATCACCGCGGGCGTCATCGCTGAGGTGATCGCTACGGAAGTGGCGTAATCGGCAACGATCCATCCCGCCTCCCACTCGTCGGAGTCACTGAAGCTGCACTTGTCGCCGTCCGTGCTGACGCAGACTTCGACCGGCCGGCTGGATTTGATGGCCTGGGTTCTCCCCAGCATCATGGCCCCTGCGATCCCTCCCGAAGCATCCTTGATCTGTGACTTCTGGACGATCTGGCGCAAGTTTGGAATGGCAATCGTGGCGATGACCGCGAGAACGACCACGACGATCATCAGCTCGACCAGAGTGAAGCCGGAGTCTGTACGCCGCATGATTGCCCCAGGGTCCGAACGGTTCATGTTTATATAGTGCCCCCGCTCGCGGATGTCACGCAAAACCCGACCGATTACGGCGACTTACCTGACGAACGGTCGTTGCGCGCCGACGAGCCAAGGTCAGTCCATCTCCAGTCGCAACGACAGGTCCACCGCCCGGACATGCTTGGTCAACGCCCCGACCGAGATGAAGTCGACCCCGGTCGCGGCGAGCGTCGCCAGGCCCTCGAGGGCGACGTTGCCCGAGGCCTCGAGCTCGGCCTGGCCGGCGTTCTCCACCACCGCCGCGCGCAGCGCGTCGAGGTCGAAGTTGTCCAGCAGCACCCGGTCGGCGCCGGCTTCCAGGGCCTGGCGCAGTTCGTCGCGGTTCTCGACCTCGACCTCGATCGGCGCTCCGGGCGCCCGTTCGCGGGCGGCAGCGACCGCGGCGGCGATGCCGCCGCAGGCTGCGATGTGGTTCTCCTTGACCAGGAAGGCGTCGTAGAGCCCCAGGCGGTGGTTGTGGCCGCCGCCGACGGCCACGGCGTATTTCTGCGCCAGGCGCAGGCCCGGCACGGTCTTGCGCGTGTCGAGCAGGCGCGCGCCGCTGCCGGCCACCGCGGCGGCGTAGCGCCGGGTGACGGTGGCGGTGCCCGACAGCAGCTGGAGGAAGTTGAGGGCGGTGCGTTCGCCGGTCAGCAGCGGTCGTGCCGGTCCGGCAAGCCGGCAGAGCACCGCCTCGGCGGCCACCGTCGCCCCCTCCGCGACCGCCCAGTCGATCGCGATCGCCGGATCGAGCGCCGCAAAGACCTGGTCGAACCAGGGCCGGCCGCAGATCACCGCCGCCTCGCGGCAGACCACGCTGGCGCGCGCCGTGGCCGCGGCCGGGACCAGCGCCGCGGTCAGGTCGCCGCTGCCGACGTCCTCGGCCAGGGCGCGGGCGACGTCGGTGGCGACCGCCACGGGCGCGGGCGGGCTGGGTATCACCCGGTGATGCCGAGCAGTTCCACTTCGAACACCAGGGTGGCGTTGGGCGGGATCACGCCGCCGGCACCGCGGGCGCCGTAGCCGAGTTCGGCCGGGATGATCAGCTTGCGCCGGCCGCCGACGCGCATGCCGACGACCCCCTCGTCCCAGCCCTTGATGACGTGGCCGGCGCCGAGCGGGAAGCCGAACGGCTGGCCGCGGTCGACGCTGCTGTCGAACTTGGTGCCGTCCTCGAGCCAGCCGGTGTAGTGGACCTCGACGGTCTGCCCCCCGCCGGTCGCCTCGGCGCCGTCGCCGACGGCGAGTTCCTGGTAACGCAGGCCGCTGGAGGTGGTGAATTCGGACATCGTGCTCTCCTGGATTGGGACGGGAATCATTGTAGGTCGGGCTGCAATCTTCCTGTAGGTTGGGCAAAGCGCAGCGTGCCCAACATTGCGGACCGGGCCGCCGGAAGCGCCGTCCGGTTCGTGTCGCCTCCGCCAGCTGTGCCGGTCCTATGCCTACGGCGCTGCCATAGACGTCGGTGTTGGGCACGCTGCGCTTTGCCCAACCTACAAATTCCCCCCATAAATCCCCTCTCCATCGGGGAGAGGGTTGGGGTGCGGGGATGAACGGGCGCTGTCGGGTACGCGGTGCCTTGCCCATCCCCGAATCGCGGGGATGACCGGCTGCAGCCTGCGCCATGGCGGGGCTGCTCCGGCGCTACGCTCGCCCCTTCGGCCCGGCCCCGCTTTTCTTCCTGGTCCGCTTGCCCCGGGTCTTGCCCTTGCCCTTGGCGCGCGGCTTGTCGGTCGCCTTGGAACTGCCGCGCCGTCCACCAGGAGCAGTCTCCGGCGCCCCCGCGCTCTCGACCAGTTCGAAGTCGATCTTGCGCTCGTCCAGGTTGACCGCGACCAGCTTGACCCGCAACGGCGAGCCGAGGCGGAAGGTGCGCCCGTTGCGCTCGCCGTCGAGGCGGTGGTGGGCCGGGTCGAAGCGGTAGTAGTCGCCGGGCAGCGCGGTGATGTGCACCAGCCCCTCGACGTGGATGCCCTCGAGCTCGACGAACAGCCCGAACGAGGTCACCGAGCTGACCAGGCCGGCGAACTCCTGGCCGACCTTGTCGAGCATGTACTCGCACTTGAGCCAGGCGACGGCGTCGCGGGTCGCCTCGTCGGCGCGCCGCTCGGTCATCGAGCAGTGGGCGCCGGCGTCGACCAGGCGGGCGTGGTCGTAGGGAAAATCCTCCGGCTCACCGCCGGCCAGCCGGTGGACGATCGCCCGGTGCACCAGCAGGTCGGGATAGCGGCGGATGGGCGAGGTGAAGTGGGCGTAGGCGGTCAACGCCAGGCCGAAGTGGCCGTTGTTGTCCGGCAGGTAGACCGCCTGTTTCAGTGACCGCAGCAGCACGGTCTGGATCAGGTCGGCGTCGGGCCGCCCGGTGACCTGTTCGAGCAGGCGCGCGTAGTCGAGCGGCTCCGGCTGCTCGCCGCCGCCGAGGGCCAGGCCGAGCGCGCCGAGGAAGGTGCGCACGTTGGTAAGGCGGTCGGCGTCGGGACCAGCGTGGACGCGGTAGAGCAGCGGCATCTTCTCGTGGGCGAGGTGCCGGGCCGCGGCGATGTTGGCCGCGATCATGCATTCCTCGATCAGCTTGTGCGCGTCGTTGCGCTCGATCGGGACGATGCGCTCGATCTTGCGCTCGGCGCCGAACACGATGCGCGTCTCGACGGTCTCGAAGTCGATCGCCCCGCGCCGGCGGCGCTGCGCGGCCAGCGCCCGGTAGACCTCGGCCAGCGCCTGCAGCGAGTCCCAGTAGGGCGCGGCGTGCTCCTGCTTGCCCGCCTGGCCCTGCCAGAGCCAGCCGTAGACGGTGTCGTAGGTGAGCCGCGCCGCCGAGCGCATCACCCCGCGCAGAAAGCGGGTGCGCTTCACCTGGCCGTCTTGGCCGATCAGCAGTTCGCAGGCAACGCACAGGCGGTCGACTTCCGGATTCAGCGAACAGAGGCCGTTGGAGAGCGCCTCCGGCAGCATCGGCACCACGCGCTCGGGGAAGTAGACCGAGTTCCCGCGGTTGCGCGCCTCGCGGTCGAGGGCGCTGTCGGGAGTGACGTAGGCCGAGACGTCGGCGATGGCGACCAGCAGCCGCCAACCGTCGCCCGCCGGTTCGGCATAGACGGCGTCGTCGAAGTCGCGCGCGTCCTCGCCGTCGATGGTGACCAGCGGTGTGCCGGTCAGATCCACGCGCCCGGCTTTGGCGCCGGCCGGCACGTGGTCGGACAGCAGATCGGCCTCGGCCAGCACCTCGACCGGCCACTCGATCGGCAGTTCGTGGGCGCGGATGGCGACGTCGATCTCCATCCCCGGCGCCATGTGGTCGCCGAGCACCTCGGCGACCCGGCCGATCGCCGGCTGGCGCTTATCCGGGTAGCTGGTCAGTTCGACCACCACCATCTGCCCGTGGCTGGCCGCGGCGCGGTCGTGTTCGAGCACCATGACGTCCTGCGGCAGCCGCTTGTCGTCCGGGCGCACCCAGGCGAGTTCGCCGTCAACAAAGAAGCGCCCGACCACGCTGCGGTGCTGGCGCTCGAGCACCTCGACCAGCGCCCCCTCGCGCCGGCCGCGATGGTCGATGCCGGCCACCCGGGCCAGCACCCGGTCGCCGTGCATCAGCGAACGCATCTGGCGCGGGGCCAGGAACAGGTCGTCGCTGCCGTCCTCGGGCAGCAGGAAGCCGAAGCCGTCGGGGTGGGCGCTGATCCGGCCGCGGACCAGGTTCATGCGCTCGGCCAGGCCGTAGCCGCCGCGCCGGTCGCGCAGCAGCTGGCCGTCGCGGACCATCGCCCCGAGGCGTGTGTTCAGCCCGCCGCGCTCGGCCGAGTCCAGGCCGAGCATCTGCGCCAGTTCGTCGGCGTCGAGCGGCCGGGCAAAATCGGCCAGCAGTTCCATCAGGAAGTGGCGGCTCGGCAGCGGCTGGCCGTACTTGCGCGCCTCGGCGGCGGCCCGGGGATCGTTCTCGCGCCAACTTGCGGCCCGGGTCCGGGCTGCCTCTTGATCGCCGTCCGTTGCTTTTCTCTTGGTCATCAGTTCAGGTTAGCTCATGGTATTTGGTGATGCCCGAGGCAGTGATTGACAAGGCCAGGGGGTGCCGGCAAAATGCCGGCTCTTCGCCGTCGGGAGCTGCTCCCGGCGCGCCACGCCGAGGTGGCGGAATTGGTAGACGCGCTAGCTTCAGGTGCTAGTTGGGGAAACCCAGTGGAGGTTCAAGTCCTCTCCTCGGCACCACACAGGAACCCCTCGCCCAGGCGAGGGGTTTTTCGTTTCCGGCCCCCGCCTGATCGCCACCCCGGCCGCGCCGGGCAAGCGCTCAGCCGAACGGGTGGCGCAGGATGATGGTCTCGTCGCGGTCGGGACCGGTGCTGATGATGTCGACCGGCACCCCGGCCAGCGCCTCGACCCGGGCCAGGTAGGCGCGGGCGTTGTCCGGCAGCAGGTCGACCGCGCGGGCGCCGGCGGTCGAACCGCGCCAGCCCGGCAGCTCCTCGTAGACCGGTTCGCACCGCGCCAGCGCCTCGGCGCCGGCCGGCAGGGCGTTCACCTCGACGCCGTCGACCTGGTAGGCGGTGCAGATCTTGACCGTTTCGAGACCGTCGAGCACGTCGAGCTTGGTCATGCACAGCCCGGAGATGCTGTTGACGCGCACGGCGCGGCGCAGCGCGACCATGTCGAGCCAGCCGCAGCGGCGCGGGCGTCCGGTGGTGGCGCCGAACTCGCGCCCGACCTCGCCCAGGTGCTTGCCGACGGCGTCGAACAGCTCGGTCGGGAACGGGCCGCCGCCGACCCGGGTGGCGTAGGCCTTGACGATACCGAGCACGTAGTCGAGCGCCAGCGGGCCGACGCCGGTGCCGGTGGCCGCCCCGCCGGTGGTGGTGTTCGACGAGGTGACGTACGGGTAGGTGCCGTGGTCGATGTCGAGCATCATCCCCTGCGCCCCCTCGAACAGCATGCTGTTGCCGGCGTCGAGGTCGGCGTAGAGCAGTTCGGCGACGTCGGCGATCATCGGCCGCAGCCGCTCGCCGTGCGCCAGCGCCTCGTCGAGCGTGGCCTGGAAGTCGACCGGCTGCGCCTTGAAATAGTGCTCGAGGGTGAAGTTGTGGTATTCGAGCAGGCCGCGCAGCCGCTCGGTGAACGCCTCCGGCTGCAGCAGTTCGCCGACCCGCAGACCGCGGCGGGCGACCTTGTCCTCATAGGCCGGGCCGATGCCGCGCCCGGTGGTGCCGATGGCGGCGTTGCCGCGCGCGCGCTCGCGCGCCAGGTCGAGGGCGATGTGCACCGGCAGGATCAGCGGCGCGCTGGCGCTGATGCGCAGCCGCTCGGTCACCGGGATGCCGCGCCCCTCGAGCATCTCGATCTCCTCGACCAGCGCGCCCGGGGAGACGACCACGCCGTTGCCGATCAGGCAGCGCACGCCGGCGTGCAGGATGCCGCTCGGGATCAGGTGCAGGACGGTCTTGTCGCCGTCGATGACCAGGGTGTGGCCGGCGTTGTGGCCGCCCTGGAAGCGGACCACGGCCTGCGCCCGGTCGGTCAGCAGGTCGACCACCTTGCCCTTGCCCTCGTCACCCCACTGGGTGCCGATCACGACGACGTTCTTGCCCATCGGTCCTGTCCCGTCATGGCCCGGACGCATGCGTCGCGCGGGCCTGTCTTTGATATGTGGGCCGGGCTTCAGCCCGACGCCAGCCGTTGCCGGGCTGGAGCCCGATCCAATGCGTCCATTCCAAGCGATGCTGCTCGCGCCGGTGGGCAGGCCTACTGCCCGGCGCTGTCGCGGAGGTCGCGTACCTCCCACGCCTCCCCCCGCCTGACCAGCGTGCGATCGCAGCCCATCTCGGCCGCGCCCCCCTGCTGGCCGGGCAGTGCGCGCACCACCCGTTCCCCCCGGGCGCGCAATTCGCGGACCGCCGCGCCCAGCTCCGGGTCGGCGTCCGCCGGCGCAAAGATACCGGACTCGGGCGCCGCTGTCGCCTGCGCGCTGCCCAACTGCACCAGGGTGCGCAGGTCGGCGCTGAAACCGGTGGCGGGCCGCGCCCGGCCGAAAAAGCGGCCAACGTCATCGTAGCGGCCGCCGCGCGCCACCGCCTCGCCGTGACCGGGCACCAGGGCGGCGAACACCACCCCGGTGTGGTAGCGGTAACCGCGCAGCTCGGCGAGATCGAAATGGAGCTTCAGGTCGGGGCGCTCCTGGCGCAGGGTGACGGCGATCCCGGCCAGGCTGGCGAGGGCGGCGTCGATCCCGGGACCGGCGCCGGCGAGCTGCGCGCGCGCCGCGTCGAGCACCTCGTCGCCGCCGTTGAGGTCGACCAGCGCCAGCAGCCGCGCCGCCTGTTCCGGCGCCAGGCCCGACGTCGCCAGTGCCGCCTCCAGTTCGGGTCGGGCCTTGCGCTGGAGCATCTCGAACAGCTCCGCCTCGCGCGCCTCGTCGACTCCGGCCGCGGCGGCCAGCTGGCGAAAGATGCCGACATGGCCGAGGTCGAGGTGGGCGTCGTGGATGCCGCAGGCCTCGAGCGTCTCGACCATCAGCGCGACGATCTCGGCATCGCTCTCGATGCCGGGGTGGCCGTAGAGTTCGGCGCCGACCTGCAGCGGGCTGCGTGAACCGGTCGCACCGCCGGGCCGGGTGCGCAGCACCGTGCCGAGGTAGCAGAGCCTGGTCGGGGCGTCGCGCTGCAGCCGGTGGGCGTCGATGCGCGCCACCTGCTGGGTCATGTCGGCGCGCACGCCCATCAGCCGCCCGGTCAGCTGGTCGGTCAGCTTGAAGGTCTCGAGATCGAGGTCGTGGCCGCTGCCGACCAGCAGCGACTCGAGGTACTCGATGAACGGCGGCACCACCTGGGCGTAGCCCCAGGTGGCGTAGAGGTCGAGCAGCCGGCGGCGCAGCGCCTCGATCCGGCGCGCCTGCGGCGGCAGCAGCTCCTCGATGCCCTCGGGCAGCAGCCAGCGGTCGGTGCAGTTCATGTCAATGGAGCAGGTAGGAGAGGACGACCCCGGCCAGCATGCTGGTCAAGCCGGCGATGCGCAGGGTGCGGTCGTCGAACTGGGCTGCGGCGAGCAGGGTGCGCCGCAGGCCGTCGGGACTGAGGAACGGCAGCACCCCCTCGATGACCAGCAGCAGCGCCAGCGCGTCCCCGAGTCGTTCCCACATGCCATCGCTCCGGCGCCGGCAGGCCGGCGCCCGTGGTCCTGCTCAGGATGTCCGGCCGCTCACTGGGCCGCGCCCTGATCACGGAAGAACCGGAAGAAGTCGGAGTCGGGCTTGAGGATCAGCATGTCGTCACGGCTGCTGAAGACGTTGCGGTAGGCGTTGAGGCTGCGGTAGAGCGAGAAGAACGCCTCGTTGCGGCCGTACGCCTGGGCGTAGACGTCGGCCGCCCTGGCGTCGCCCTCACCGCGGGTCTGTTCGGCGTCGCGGTAGGCCTCGGCCACGATCACCGTGCGCTGGCGGTCGGCATCGGCGCGGATCCGTTCCGCCGCCTCGGCGCCGCGCGAGCGGAAGTCGCGGGCGACACGTTCGCGCTCGGCCTGCATGCGCCGGAACACCGAGGTGCTGACGTCCGGCGGCAGGTCGACGCGCTTGATGCGCACGTCGACCACCTCGATGCCGATCTCGTTGGCCAGCGGGTTGGCGCTGGCGGTCAGGATCTCCATGATCTGGGCGCGGTCGCCGGAGACGGTGTCCTTCAGCGTGCGCTTGCCGAACTCGCTGCGCAGGCCGTCCTTGAGGATCTGGTCGAGGCGCAGGTTGGCCTGGGCCACGTCGCCGCGCACCGCGGTGTAGTAGCGGCCGACATTGCGGATGCGCCACTTGACGAACGAGTCGACGATGACGTTCTTCTTCTCGCTGGTCAGGAAGCGCTCCGGCTCCAGGTCCAGGGTCTGGATGCGGGCGTCGAACTTGCGCACGTTGTTGATGAACGGCACCTTGAACTTCAGGCCCGGGGTGTAGTCGTCGCGCACGATCTCGCCGAGGCGGAACAGGATCGCCCGCTCCCACTCCTTGACGGTGAACACCGAGAACGAGCCGATGAACAGCGCGACCAGCAGCAGGCCGCCGCCGAGTGTCTTGAACTTACCCATCAGCGCGTCCCCCTGGTCCGCGACGTGTCGCGCGACGGCCGCAGCAGGGTCTCCGACTGTTGCTGGCGGTCGAGTTCGGCCGGCGTCGGCGTCAGCGAGTCACTGCCGACGCGGCCGCCGAGCAGCTTCTCCAGCGGCAGCACCATCAGGTTGTTGCCGGCGTCGACGTCGAGCATCACCTTGGTGCTGTTGGCCAGCACCGACTCCATGGCATCGAGGTAGAGACGCTCGCGGGTCACCGCGGGAGCCTTTTCGTACTCGGCCAGCACCTGGGAGAAGCGGCTCGCCTCACCTTCGGCGCGGGCGATGACCTGGTCGCGGTAGGCGACCGACTCCTCGAGGATGCGTGCCGCCGCGCCGCGCGCCTGGGGCAGGACCTCGTTGGCGTAGGCCTCGGCCTCGTTCTTCAGCCGCTGCTCGTCCTCGCGCGCCTTGATCGCGTCCTCGAACGAGGCCTGGACCTCCTCGGGCGGCTGGGCGTCGCGCAGGTTGACGTTGGTGACGACGATGCCGGCCTTATACAGGTCGAGGGTCTCCTGGATCAGCGTCTTGGTCTCGGCCACCACCTCGCTGCGCCCCTCGGTCAGGACGAAGTCCATGCGCTGCTTGCCGACCACCTCGCGCACCGCGCTCTCGCCCACCGCGAACAGGGTCTCGACCGGGTCGCGGACGTTGAACAGGAAGTCGCGGGCGTCGCTGACCTGGTACTGCACCGCGATCTGCAGGTTGACGATGTTCTCGTCCTCAGTGAGCATCAGCGACTCGCGCAGCACCGTGCCGCCGCCGCCCTGGCGACCGCCGGAGCGGTAGCCGATCTCGACGAAGCGCCGCGCCTCGACGTCGACCACCTCGACGTCGTCGACGAAGCGCGGGCGCCAGTGCGGCCCCGGCAACGTGGTCTCGAGGTACTTGCCGAAGCGCAGGATCACGCCGCGCTTGCCTTCGTCGATGATGTAGATGCCCGACAGCGCCCAGGCCGCCACCGCCACGACCAGCAGGAAGTTGATGCCGAAGCCGGCAAAGCGGCGCGGCAGCTGGACGCCACCGCCACCGTTGCCATCGCCACCACCGTTGCCACGGGCGGGGCCGCGCTTGCGCCCACCGAACAGGCCGCCCAGCTTGTCCTGCAGGTTGCGGACGATCTCGTCGAGATCGGGTGGACCCTTGTCACTGTCTCCGGCGCGCCAAGGATCACGGTCCTTGTCGCCCCCTGGCTCGTTCCAGGCCATTGATTACTCGCTTTGTTGGGATGCGGTCGTGCGTGGAAGGGGCATTGTAGAGGGGTGCCGAGCGGTGCCGCAAGGCGGGTGATTCCCGCTCAGTCGTCGAGGAGCGCCTCGAGCCCCTCCTGGTGGGCCAGCCGGTCAAAGCGACCGCGCGGCATCTCCACCTCGATCAGCCAGCCGCCGGCCGGGATCGGCTGTTCGTCGAGGATCCGGCCGTTGTCGAACAGCCGCGCCCGCACCCGCCCCGCCGAGGGCGGCAGGCGCAAGCGGTGGCGGATCACCCCCTGGGTGAGGAAGGCCTCGATCGACTCGAGCAGCGCCTCGACGCCGTCGCCGGTGGCCGCCGAGCACCAGACCCGGGTGACGCGGCCGTCGGCGTCGCGGTCGACCCGCGGCGTGGCGCCGTCGCACAGGTCGAGCTTGTTGTAGACGGCGATCTGCGGCACCGCGTCGGCGCCGATGTCGCGCAGCACGCCGTCGACCTCGGCGATCGCCTCGGCGTGATCCGGCGCGGCGGCATCGATCACGTGCAGCAGCAGCTGCGCCTCGCAGGTCTCCTGCAGGGTCGAGCGGAACGCCGCCACCAGCTCGTGCGGCAGGTCGCGGATGAAGCCGACGGTGTCGGCGAGCACGAACGGTTCGCGCTGCGGCCGCTCGACCCGGCGCAGGGTCGGATCGAGGGTCGCGAACAGCTGGTCGGCGGCGTAGACCCCGGCCCCGGTGAGGCGGTTGAACAGGGTCGACTTGCCGGCGTTGGTGTAGCCGACCAGCGAGACGGTGGGCACCGGGACGCGCTGGCGCCCGCGCCGCCCCTGGCTGCGCTGGCGCTCGACCCGCTCGAGGCGGCGCCGGATCTGGCGCACGCGCTGATCGAGCAGGCGGCGGTCGGTCTCGAGCTGGGTCTCGCCCGGACCGCGCAGACCGATGCCGCCCTTCTGCCGTTCCAGGTGGGTCCAGCCGCGCACCAGGCGGGTGGCCAGGTGGCGCAGCTGCGCCAGTTCCACCTGCAGCTTGCCCTCGAAGGTCCGCGCGCGCTGGGCGAAGATGTCCAGGATCAGCCCGGTGCGGTCCAGCACCCGGCACTGCACCTCGCGCTCGAGGTTGCGCTCCTGGCTCGGCGACAGCGGATGGTTGACCAGCAGGACGTCGATCGCCGCGGCCGCCACCTGGGCCGCGATCTCGGCCACTTTTCCTTGTCCGATCAGAAGCTTGGGATCGAAACGCTGGCGGGTCACGGCGACCTTGCCGAGCACCTCGGCCCCGGCCGACTCGGCCAGCTGGACGAATTCGTCGAACCCCTCGCGGTCGCCGTCGGTGTCGACGTGGAGCAGCAGGGCGCGCTCCCCGGCGCGGGGGCGTTCAAACATCGTGGAGGGCGTCGCGGCGGACGTTACGGTCAGACGTTGCCCGGCTCGGGTGCGGCGTCGCTCGCCGGGGCATCCGCATCGATACCGGCCGCGGTGTTGAAGCGCACGTTACGCGCCGGCACCACGGTCGAAATGGCGTGCTTGTAGACCATCTGGCTGACGCTGTTCTTGAGCAGCACGACGAACTGGTCGAACGACTCGATCTGGCCCTGCAGCTTGATGCCGTTGACCAGATAGATCGAGACCGGCACCCGGTCCTTGCGCAGTGCGTTGAGGAAAGGATCCTGCAATGATTGTCCCTTGGCCATGGTTATTCTCCTACTGTTTTGGCGCTGGTCACCGTGCCGGTGTTCTCTTGTTTTCCGGACCAGAAAATGTCGCATTGGTTGTCACATCGCTCATTGTTATCGACATCTCGTCATCGTCATCGCCTGTTTATGCAAGCCTGCGGGATTAGCGGCTCAGTCTAGCATAGTGTGACCGCCGTCCTGCAGCGACGTTCCGTGGCCACAGCGCGCCCGGGGTGAAATCGTAGCTAGCGGGTGGCGGAGCGCGGCGACGAGACAGATCAAGCAGACAGGCGCGGCGCGGGCGTTGTCCAACGCGGCGCTCGGGCCGCGCCGTCGATTTTTCTCAAGCTCCGAGCCGGGCGCGGACGTGGGCCAGCACCTGCTCGACCAGGTCCGGGTGGGTGCTGTCGAACCAGGTCGCGTCGGTTTCGCGCCGCAACCAGGTCAGCTGGCGCTTGGCCAGCTGCCGGGTCGCGGCCAGCGCCCGGCGGACCATTTCCGCCCGGTCGAAGGCACCTTCGAGGTGCTGCCACGCCTGGCGGTAGCCGACCGCGCGCAGCGCCGGGCGGTCGCCGGAGAGGTCGCCGCGCGCCCGCAGCCGGGCCACCTCGTCGAGAAACCCCGCCGCCAGCATCGCCGCAAAGCGCTGCTCGATGCGCGCATGCAGCAGCGCCCGGTCGGCCGGCGCGACCACCAGCTTGAGCAGGCGCCAGGGCAGCGCCGGCGCGGACCGTTCGCGCTGCAGACGGCTCAGCGGGCGGCCGGTCAGCCGCTGCACCTCCAGCGCCCGCTGGATGCGCTGCGGGTCGTTGGGATGGATCGCCGCAGCGGCCGCGGGGTCGACCTCGGCCAGGCGCCGGTGCAGCGCCGGCCAGCCGCTCCGCTCCGCCTCGGCAACGATCTCGGCGCGCAGGCGGGGGTCGGCGCGCGGCAGGTCGGCCAGGCCGCGCTCCAGGGCGCGGAAGTAGAGCATGGTGCCGCCAACCAGCAGCGGCATCCGGCCGGTGGCGCCGATCTCGGCCATGGCCGCCAGGGCGTCGGCGCAAAAGCGCCCGGCCGAGTAGGCTTCGGCCGGGTCGAGGATGTCGACCAGCCGGTGCGGTACCCGTGCCATCAGTGCGGGCGGCGGCTTGGCGGTGCCGATGTCCAGGCCGCGGTAGACCAGTGCCGAGTCGACGCTGATGAGCGCGCACGGCAGCCGCGCGTGCAGCGCCAGCGCCAGGTCGGTCTTGCCCGATGCGGTCGGTCCCATCAGGCAGATGGCAACCGGCAGCGCGGTGCCGCGATCCGGGGTCATGAGATCTCCGGGCCGACCTTACCGACCGCGCAGGAACTGCCGGTCCAGCTCCGCCAGTGGGATCTGGACCCAGGTCGGCCGGCCGTGGTTGCACTGGCCGCTGCGCTCGGTGCGCTCGATGTCGCGCAGCAGGGCGTTCATCTCGGCGATGCCGAGCGGGCGGTTGGCGCGCACCGAGCCGTGGCAGGCGCAGGTCGCCAGCACGGCGTTGCGCAGCCCCTCGAGGCGGTCGCTGGCGCCGACCGCGGCCAGGTCGGCGACCAGGTCGCGCACCAGCGCGGCGGCGTCGCAGTCGCGCAGCAGCGCCGGCAGCTGGCGCACGACCAGCTGTTCCGGACCGCGCCGCTCGAGGCCGAGCCCGAACGCGGCGAAGTCGTCCGCATGCGCCTCGACCAGGTCGGCCTCGGCCGCGCTGACCGCCACCGTGACCGGCACCAGCAGCGGCTGCGCCACCACGCCGGCGCCGTCGGCCGCCTGCTTGAGCCGTTCGTAGGTGACCCGTTCGTGCGCCGCATGGGCATCGACCAGCACCAGCCCGGTGGCGTTCTGCGCCAGGATGTAGACCCCGTGCAGATGGGCCAGGGCGAAGCCGAGCGGGGGCGGCGCGCCGTCGTCGGCGGCCGCCGGCAGCGGCGCGGCGGCCGGCGGGTGGAGGGCGGCGTAGGCGGCCATGCCCTCGGCCACCCGCAGCGGCATCGCCGTCTGGCGCGACCAGGCGGCGGCCGGGGCCGGGTTCCAGGCCGGCGCCACACCCTCGTCCGCGGACGCCGGAGCGGCGGCGCCGACCGGCGTGGCGACCACCCCGGCGACGGCGCGACGCAGGAAGTCGTGGATCAGCCTCGCATCGCGAAAGCGCGCCTCGTGCTTGGCCGGGTGGACGTTGACGTCGACCCGGTCCGGCGGCAGGCCGAGGTAGAGGACGTAGGCCGGGTAGCGCTGGTGGTGCAGCACGTCGTCGTAGCCGCGGCGCACGGCGTGGGCCAGCAGCTTGTCGCGCAGCATGCGGCCGTTGACGTAGAGGTACTGGACGTCGGCGCGGCTGCGCGAAAAGGCGGGCTGGGCCACCCAGCCCTCCAGTCGCAGCGGCCCGGCTTCGAGTTCCAGGTGCAGGGCGTGGCTGACGAACTCCTCGCCCAGCACCGCGGCCAGGCGCCGCTCGCGCGCCGCGCGGTCCGTCGCCGCCGGCAGCATCAGCCGCTCGCGGCCTGCGTGGGTGAAGGTGATGGCGACGTCGAAGCGGCTCAGCGCCAGCCGTCGCACCAGCTGGTCGAGCTGGCCGAGTTCGGTGCGCGCGCTGCGCAGGAAGCGGCGCCGGGCCGGGGTGTTGAAGAACAGGTCGCGCACCTCGACCGTGGTCCCCGGCGGGTGTGCTGCCGGCACGACTTCGGCGGCCGGCGTGCCGCCGTCGACCTCCAGCCGCCAGGCGTGCCTGGCATCGGCGGTGCGCGAGATCAGGGCCAGGCGCGAGACCGAGGCGATGCTCGGCAGCGCCTCGCCGCGAAAGCCGAGGCTGGCGATGCCGTCGAGGTCCGCCAGCGCACTGATCTTGCTGGTGGCGTGGCGGCCCAGGGCCAGGGCGAGTTCGTCCGCGGCGATGCCGCAGCCGTCGTCACGGATGCGCAGCAGGTCGATGCCCCCCTCCTCGGCCTCGATCTCGATCTGTCGGGCGCCGGCGTCGAGGCTGTTCTCGATCAGCTCCTTGGCGACCGCGGCCGGGCGTTCGACCACCTCGCCGGCGGCGATCTGGTTGACCAGCTGGATGGGGAGGACGCGGATCGGCATGGCACGCTCGCGGCCATTGTAGCGCGCCGTCGGGTGCGGGCCATTCGCCAGGGAGGCGGTCGGAGCGAGCATGGCGGGAGAGCGGGGCCAATTTTTCGACAGCGTCAAGAATTGCAATGGGTTATTTATCCCCTCACCCCAACCCTCTCCCTGAGGGAGAGGGTGAAAGCGGTGCCGATCTTCAGATTCGCAGCCAACCCGGAACGAAGCGTCCCCTCTCCCAGCGGGAGAGGGTGAAAGCGGCGCCGATCTTCAGATTTGCTGCCGACCCGGAACGAAGCGTCCTCTCTCCCAGCGGGAGAGGGACAGGGTGAGGGGCGGCCATCGGAGACTTGATCAAGGCGCCGATGCTGGATGTTTGGACTCCCCTCACCCCAACCCTCTCCCTGGGGAGAGGGAGAAAGCGGCGCCGATCTTCAGATTCGCAGCCAACCCGGAACGAAGGGTCCCCTCTCCCAGCGGGAGAGGGACAGGGTGAGGGGGGTCTTCTCCCCCGGGGAAGAACGAAGAGGATGAGGGGGTGGGCCTGAAGGCAAAAGGCTGGGTTTATCCCCTCACCCCAACCCTCACCCTGAGGGAGAGGGAGTTGATGGGGTAGCAGTGATCTGACCTGCGTTCGACAGGCTTCTGGTCAGGGGATGCGCAACACCTGGCCGATGCGCACCAGGTCGCTGTCGAGATTGTTGGCCACGCGCAGGTTGTCGACGCCGACGTTGTAGGTGCGGGCGATATCGGACAGGGTGTCGCCGCGGCGGATGGTGTGCCGGCGCTGGGCGAAGCGGGTGTTGGCCGGGGCGACCTGGTCGAAGTAGCTGAGGATGCCGGACATCAGGGCGTCGGCCAGGCGGTCCTGGAAGGCGGGATCCTTGAGCCGCTTCTCCTCGGACGGGTTGCTGATGAACGCCGTCTCGACCAGCACCGATGGGATGTCGGGCGCCTTGAGCACGGCGAAGCCGGCCTTTTCGATCTGCCGCTTGTGCAGCCGGTTGACCTGGCCCAGGCTGCGCAGCGATTCGCGGGCGAAACGGACGCTGCCCTCGTAGGTGACCGACTGCTGCAGGTCGATCAGCACCCGCGCCAGCAGGTCGTCCTTGTCGTCAAGGCTGACCCCGCCGATCAGGTCGGACTCGTTCTCGCGCTTGGCCACCAGGCGCGCCATCTCCGAGCTGGCCCCGCGCTGGGAGAGGATGAAGACCGACGAGCCGCGGACCGAGCGGTCGCGGAAGGCGTCGGCATGGATGGAGATGAACAGGTCGGCGCGGGCGTCACGCGCCTTCTGGATGCGCTGGCGCAGGCTGACGTAGTAGTCGCCGTCCCGGACCAGCACCGCGCGCATGCCCGGCTCGCGGTCGATGCGCTGGGCCAGGCGCTTGGCCAGGGCCAGCGTGATCTTTTTCTCGTGGGTGCCGTGCGCACCGATGGCACCCGGATCCTCACCGCCGTGGCCGGGGTCGATGGCGATGACCACCTCGCGCGGCAGGTCGCCCTGGGTGCGCGCGCGCGGCGCGGCGATCACCTGACGCACCGGCCGCTGTTCGGCGTCGAACAGGTCGATCACCAGGCGGTGGCCGTACTGCTCGTTGGGCCGCAGCAGGAAGCTCTTGGGCCGCACCTTGCGGCCGAGATCGAGCACCACACGCAGGTCGTCGCCGTTGCGCGCGGCAGCGCGCACGCGGCGCAGCAGGCCGGTGTCGTCCGTCGGTTGGGTCGGGTCGGTGGTCAGCAGCGCCCCGCCGATATCGACCACCACGCGGTCGGGGCCCTCGAGGACCATCAGCGCATGCTCGACCGGCTCGCTGATGTCGAACACCAGCCGGGTGTTGTCGGGGGCGGCCCAGATGCGGATGCCGTCGACCCGTGCCTGGCCGGCCAGCACCGGGCTGACGAGCAGGCAGCAGGCGATGGCGAGGAGTCGCAGCACGGCTCGGTCTCGTGAGGTCCCTGGTTAGACCAGATACACCATTACGCCAGGAATTGCAACATTTTTGTCCTTAAATATCCAGTGGATAGGTTATCTTATTGATGCCGTTTTGCACTCAACTGGCCGCCCCTTCAGGCCACGTCAGCGAGGCCACCCAGGTGCGCCCCCGAGGACTGAGCGGGGCCAGCGTCGCCTGCCGCCCCGGCCCGGCATAGGTCAGCGTCACCTCGAGGTCGGCCGGCGGCAGGCCGCGGCGCCCGCGCTCGGGCCACTCGACCAGGAAGGTCGCCCCCGGCTCGTCGAGGTCGCGCAGGCCGAGGTACTCCAGCTCCTCGGCGTCGGCCAGCCGGTAGAGATCGAGGTGGTAGACCGGCCCGTCCGCCAGTGGGTAGGGCTCGAGCAGGGTGTAGGTCGGGCTGCGCACCGCGCCGGCGTGGCCGCGCGCGCGCAGGAAGCCGCGCGCCAGGGTGGTCTTGCCGCTGCCGAGGTCGCCGTGCAGCAGCAGCACGCCGCCGCCGCCGGCGGCCCGGGCGAGGGCCGCGCCGAGCGCCCGGGTGGCCGCCTCGTCGGCCAGGTCGAGCCGGCGTGGTGCGCTCACTCCGGATTGACCAGCCGGCGCAACGGCGCCAGGCAGTCGGACGGCAGCAGGCCGCGCTCGCCGGCACCGGCGGTGAGGTCGGCGGCGCGGGCGTGGACCAGCACGCCGAGCCGCGCCGCGGCGCCGGCGTCGAGCCCCTGGGCGCGCAATGCGGCGACGACGCCGGTCAGCAGGTCGCCGAAACCGCCGGCGGCCATGCCCGGGTTGCCGTCGCGGCAGAGCGCCGGCGGGCCGGCGCCGTCCGCCACCAGCGACCCCGCCCCCTTGAGTACCACCGCCCCGCCGTAGGCCGCCTGCAACGCGGCGACCGCCGCCAGCCGGTCGGCTTGCACCGCGGCCGTGGTCGTCCCGAGCAGCCGCGCCGCCTCGCCCGGGTGCGGGGTCAGCACCCAGTCCTCGCGCCGTTCCGGATCGGCGGCGAGCAGGGTCAGGGCGTCGGCATCGACCACCAGCGGGCGCCCCGAGTCGAGCGCGGCGCCGAGCAGCTGCGCGCCCCAGCGCGTGCGGCCGAGTCCCGGGCCGATGGCGACCACGTCGGCCCGGCGCAGCAGCGGCAGCAGATCGGCGGCGCGGTCGACGCCGTGGCACATCAGCTCGGGCCGCGCCGCGGTCAGCGCCGCGGCGTGCGCCGCCCGGGTGGCGAGGCTGACCAACCCGGCCCCGGTCCGCAACGCAGCGCTGCCGGCGAGCAGCGCCGCCCCGCACATCCCCACGTCGCCGCCGACCACCAGCACGTGGCCGTGGTCGCCCTTGTGGCTGACGCGCCGGCGCCGTGCCGGCAGCGCCGCCAGGTCGGCGTCGCCGAGCAGCCGTGCGGCCGGCTCGACCCCGGCATAGACCGCGTCCGGCAGATCGAGGCGAGCGAAGCGGACCGCCCCGGCGTGGTCCGGGCCGGCGCCGGTGTAGAGGCCCGGCTTCTGGCCGACGAAGGTGACCGTTGCCGCGGCGTGCACGGCACCGCCGAGCGGCACGCCGCGGTCGGCGTCCAGACCCGACGGCAGGTCGAGCGCCAGCAGCGGGGCGGACGCGGCGTTCAGGGCCTCGATCGCCTCGGCCCAGGCCCCTTCGACCGGCCGTTCGAGGCCGGTGCCGAGCAGCGCGTCGACGATCACCTCCGCCCCGGCCAGCCCGGCCGCGGCGAACGGCGCCACCGCGCCGCCGGCGGCGCGCCAGGCAGCGGCGGCGGTGGCCGCGTCACCGTGCAGCCGCTGCGGATCGCCGAGCTGCAGCAGGGTCACGTCGAGGCCCGCCTCCCGCGCCAGCCGGGCGACCACGTAGCCATCGCCGCCGTTGTTGCCGCCGCCGCAGGCGACCGCGATGCGGCGTGCCGCCGGCCAGCGCGCCCGCAGCTCGGCAAACGCCGCCGCGCCGGCCCGCTGCATCAGCGTGTAGCCGGGGATGCCGTGGTCGTCGATCGCCCGGCGGTCGAGGGCGCGCACCTGAGCGGCGCGGTAGAGGGCGCATTCGGCTGGCGTGGTCACGCCGCTTATCTTAGCCCGGATAGCTCGCCGGCCGCCGCTCACCAGGGCGTGGCGGAGCGCCGCCTGATCGCACGTCGAGGTCGTCTGACCATCCGAAGATGTTGGGCACGCTGCGCTTTGCCCAACCTACAGGCGCATCGCGTGCCGGCGTTTTGTGGGTCGGACTTCAGTCCGACGCGGCCCCGGATGTCGGGCTGAAGCCCGACCTACACCAATATCAGGCCGATCTTTGTAGGTCGGACTTCAGTCCGACGCGGCCCCGGATGTCGGGCTCAAGCCCGACCCACATCCCGGCTGCGCAGGAGAGACAAAACGCAGCGCACCCACGGACACGGGAAGCGGGCGACCGGTGGCGACGGCTCCTGCCCCGGCGGCAGGGCGGCCGGGGCCGCTTCGCCCGCCGGACCGAGGGCGGCGACAAAACGGTCGATCGCCCGGACGGTTACAGATATGACAACCGTCAAGAGTCTCGCCGGCCGGCCCGGCTGCTATGCTCGGCGACGCCATGCCCCGGGACGATTCCAGTCGACCGCCCGCAGCCCCGACCGCGCCCGACGACCGGGCCGAACTGGCGGCCGCCATCCGCACCTGGGCCCGCGATCTCGGCTTCCAGCAGGCCGGCATCACCGGGGTCGACCCGGGTCCCGAGGAGGCGCGCCTGGAACAGTGGCTCGCCGCCGGCTGCCACGGTTCCATGGCCTGGATGGCGCGCCACGGGCGCAAGCGCAGCCGCCCCGCCCTGCTGCGCCCGGGCACCCGCTCGGTGATCAGCGTGCGCATGGACTACTGGCCGGACGCCGCCGCCCCCGCCTGGCCGCTGCTGGACGACGGCGCGCGCGGCTACATCGCCCGCTACGCCCTCGGTCGCGACTACCACAAGCTGCTGCGCAAGCGGTTGCAGCGGCTGGCCGAACGCATCGCCGAGGAGGTCGGCCCGTTCGGTTGCCGGGTATTCGTCGACAGCGCCCCGGTGCTGGAAAAACCGCTGGCCGCGCGCGCCGGCCTGGGCTGGATCGGCAAGCACACCAACCTGCTCGACCGCGGCGCGGGGTCGTGGTTCTTCCTCGGCGAGCTCTACACCGACCTCGACCTGCCGGCCGACCCGCCGGCCAGCGACCACTGCGGCTCGTGCCACGCCTGCATCGACGTCTGCCCGACGCGGGCGATCGTCGCCCCCTACCGGCTCGACGCCCGCCTCTGCATCAGCTACCTGACCATCGAGCACGACGGCCCGATCCCCGAGGCGCTGCGCCCGCGGCTCGGCAACCGCATCTACGGCTGCGACGACTGCCAGCTGGTCTGTCCGTGGAACCGCTTCGCCACCCCCACCCCGGAGGTCGACTTCCTGCCGCGCCACGGCCTCGACGCGCCGGAGTTGGCGACCCTGCTCGGCTGGGACGAACCGACCTTCCTGGCCCGCACCGAGGGCTCGCCGATCCGCCGTCTCGGCCACCCGCGCTGGCTGCGCAACGTCGCCGTGGCGCTCGGTAACGGGCCGGCGAGCGCCGCGGCGGTCACCGCGCTCGCGGCGCGTCAGGACCATCCATCGGAATTGGTCCGGGAGCATGTCGGCTGGGCGCTGGCGCGGCTGGCCGAACGCCAGAAGTAGCGATGCCTTTGGGGGGGCGGGCTTTGGCCCGACAGGGCAGCGCGTCGGGTTGTAGGTCGGGCTGAAGCCCGACATTCACGGCCGCGTCGGGCTGAAGCCCGACCTACAAAACTCCGGCCCGCGGTCTTCCCTGTGGGTCGGGCTTCAGCCCGACATTCGAGGCCGCGTCGGACTGAAGTCCGACCTACAAACTCCGGCCCGTGGTCTTCCTACCTGTAGGGCAAAGCACAGCGTGCCCAACACCGACGCCATGGCAGCGCCGCGGGCATTGGACCGGCACAGGCGGCGGAGGCAACACGAACCGGGCATCGCAGTCATTGCGATCGGCCGGAAATGTTGGGCACGCTGTGCTTTGCCCAACCTACGCGGCTTTTTATCAGTATATCAAGATGATACCCAGGTCCGACCCCCGGCACCTTCGCTATCCGCGAGGGCGACCTCTATCAGTTGGGAGAACCCTGAACCCGGGAGAGGTCCGAATCCTCGTGATCAGCGCCCGCTGAGCGGGCCCAGGTGGCCGCACCTGGCGAGCCCGAAGTCGAGAATCTTGACCTGGCCGTCGGCTCTCGCCGCCGGGCCCGCCAGGCGACCAACGGGAGTTTGCGAGGATTACTTACTACTCGCCCCTCTACCTATGGGCCTGATGATTGCCGAACGTGAGCGGTTGACCAGCCTCGAGGAGGATGGAAAAGAGGAATACCTCCGTATCACAAACCCAGATCCTTAACAGCTCGATTCGGTCGTTCGTGCCCGGCTCGCCCTCGTCGGTGAATATCCAGTCTGCACAATATCCCGCTTCTCCATCCAAGCGCCCGACGCCAGAACCCAAGTAGTGGTCGAACGGTGCCGTCGGCGGCCGCGGGTTGGCCTCAGGGTCATTCCAGCACGCCGCAAACGTGAGCTCTTCGAGATGGAAGCGCGAACTCTCGCCGTCCGGCAGATGGATATCGACCTGGAGGTTGTTCGGGGTGAGAGCGGCGTCACAGTGAAGCTGGAAGCCATGGGTGACCCGAGTGCCGGAAGGGACGAAGAAAGTATTCTCGTCCGTGAAGACGCTTCCCCCTCCCGTCATGCGACCATCCACAAGCTCAGCGTCCGGAGGTATGGTGCCCCAGGAGCTGTCTGCGAGCAGCAACAGACCGATGGCCAGTGTCGGGAACGCAAGGAACATACCGATTTTTTGCCTCATTTCGATGTCTCCTTATTTCGTTGATGTCTGAACGTCATGCTCGACGATCAACAAACTGCTCGCCATTGAGCAGATGCAGTGCATATAGACGTCAGTGTATGGAGCTTACGGCTGTTGTTCCGCGGTTACCGTGCGCTGCCGCACCAAAGGAATCAGGGGGAACGATGGCCGGACCAGGCGTCGGTACTGGTCAGGAAGCACGTCGGCTGGGCGCTGGCGCGGCTGTCTGAACGCCAGAAGTAACCATGCCTTTGGGATCGGGCTTCAGCCCGACATTCGAGGCCGCGTCGGACTGAAGTCCGACCTACAAACTCCGGCCCGCGGTCTTCCCGTAGGTTGGGCAAAGCGCAGCGTGCCCAACAGTGACGCCATGGCGGCACCGCGGACATGGGACCGGCACCGGTGGCGGAGGCGACACGAACCGGGCGTCGCTACCGGCAGCGCGGCCCGAAATGTTGGGCACGCTGCGCTTTGCCCAACCTACGCGGCTGTCCTTGTACGACGGTCCTATGGGAGCGGACCCCGGCCGAGATTTTCGCCGTACGCCGGCATCGCGCCGGGGGCGGCGCTCCTACAGCGGGTGCCGATCAGGGCCGGTAGCCGGGCCCGAGGACGGTTAGGGCAGCCTGAGAAAGTGCTCGCGGTAGTGCGCCAGCTCGGCGATGGAATCACGGATGTCGTCGAGGGCGAGGTGGCGCCCGTGCTTGACCACGCTTTCGTAGACCGCGGGCGCCCAGCGCCGGGCCAGTTCCTTGAGCGCGCTGACGTCGAGGTTGCGGTAGTGGAAAAAGGCCTCGAGCTGCGGCATTTCGCGCACCATGAAGCGGCGGTCCTGACAGATGCTGTTGCCGGCCATGGGCGACGCCCCGGCCGGGACGTAGTCGGCGAGGAAGGTGAGGGTCGCGGCCTCGGCCGCGGCGGCGTCGAGGGTGCTGGCACGGACCCGCGCGGTCAGCCCGGAGTCGCCGTGGTGGGTGCGGTTCCACTCGTCCATGGCGTCGAGCACGGCGTCGGGCTGGTGGATGGCCAGCATCGGCCCCTCGGCGAGGACGTTGAGGTCCTTGTCGGTGACGATGGTCGCGATCTCGATGATGTGGTCGCGGTCCGGGTCGAGGCCGGTCATCTCGAGGTCAATCCAGACCAGGTTGTCGGCGTCGACGGCCATCGGTCTCTCCCGCGGGTGGTTGCCGCCGATTCTAATGGAGTGCGCCGGCGTTGACAGCCCGGCATCCGCGCATTGGGGCGTAGCCCCGGGCGCAGTACACTACGGACCGCCGCGATCTCCCGCGTTTCCCAAGCCATCAGCGATGCACCCGTTCACCCTGCTGTTCCTCGCCATGCTGGCCCTGTCGGTCGCCGTCGAGGCGTGGCTCGCCCGGCGCCAGGCGCGCCATGTCGCGGCGCACCGCGACACGGTGCCGGCGGCCTTCAGCCAGCGCGTCACCCTGGCCGAGCACCGGAAGGCGGCCGACTACACCGTCGCCCGGGTGCGGCTCGGCCGGGTGCACCTCGCCGTCGCCACCGTCGTGCTGCTGGCCTGGACCCTCGGCGGCGGCGTGGCGGCGCTGGACGCCGTCTGGCGCGACCTGCTCGGCCCGGGCCTCGCGGCCGGGGTCGCCCTGCTGGTCAGCGCCCTGCTGATCGGGGTGGTGATCGAGCTGCCGCTGTCGCTCTGGAAGACCTTCCGCCTGGAGGCGCGCTTCGGCTTCAACCGCACCACGCCGCGGCTGTTCGTGCTCGACACGCTGAAGTCGCTCGGCCTGATGCTGGCGCTGACCACACCACTGGCGTGGGCTGCGCTGGCGCTGATGGCGCAGGCGGGGACGGCCTGGTGGGCCTGGCTCTGGGCGCTCTGGCTCGGCTTCAACCTGCTGCTGGTCTGGGCCTGGCCGCGCTTCATCGCGCCGCTGTTCAACCGCTTCACGCCGCTCGAGGACACCGCGCTGCGCGCGCGTATCGACGCCCTGCTCGAGCGCACCGGTTTCGCCAGCAAGGGGCTGTACGTCATGGACGGCTCGCGCCGCAGCGCCCACGGCAACGCCTACTTCACCGGCCTCGGACGTCACAAGCGCATCGTCTTTTTCGACACCCTGCTCGAGGGGCTGGAACCGGTCGAGGTCGAGGCGGTGCTGGCGCACGAACTGGGCCACTTCCGCCGTCACCACGTCACCTGGCGGCTGGCCAGCGGGGCGCTGCTGAGCCTGGCCGGTCTGGCGCTGCTCGGCTGGCTGGTGGAACAGCCATGGTTCTACACCGGGCTCGGGGTTGCGGTCCCGTCCGACGCCGCCGCGCTGCTGCTGTTCGCGCTGGCGCTGCCGGCGTTCACCACCCTGCTGACCCCGATCGGTGCCTGGCTGTCGCGCCGCCACGAGTTCCAGGCCGACGCCTTCGCGCGCGAGCACAGCGACGCCGATGCCCTGGTCCGGGCGCTGGTCAAGCTCTACCGCGACAATGCCAGCACCCTGACCCCCGACCCGCTGCACTCGGCCTTCCACGACAGCCACCCGCCGGCGCCGGTGCGCATCGCCCGGCTGGAGCACGGTTGAATCAGGTTGAAGCAGGTCGCCCCCGGACCTACGCTGGTACGGTCCACCAGGAGAGCACCATGAGCGAGCTGAACGACAAGCACTGCGTCCCCTGCGAGGGGGGCATCCCGCCGCTGAGCCCGGAGCGGGTCAACGGCCTGCTGGCCAGCCTGCATCACGACTGGGCCCTGGCCGCGGACGGCAAGGCGATCGAGCGCAGCTACAAGTTCAAGAACTATTACCAGACCATCGCCTTCGTCAACGCGCTGGCCTGGATCGCCCACCGCGAGGACCACCACCCCGACCTGTCGGTCCACTACAACCGCTGCGTGGTGCGCTACAGCACCCACGCCGTCGACGGCCTGACCGACAACGACTTCATCTGCGCGGCCAAGGTCGACCGGCTGGTGGTTTGATGGCCAAGCGCCGCCTCAGCGGCCAGCAGAAGCGGCGCATCAACGACCTGCAGCAGGCGCGCCTGGAGCGCACCTCCGCGCGCTCGGCCAGGCACGCCACGCGCCTGGCCGACGCCGGCCTCGGCGCCGAGCAGTCGGGCCGCGTCTGCGCCAACTTCGGCGCCGCGCTGGTGCTCGAGGACACCGCCGGCCAGCTGCACAAGTGCCACGCCCGGCAGAACCTCGGGGCCATCGCCTGCGGCGACCGGGTCGTCTGGCAGGCGTCGGAGCTGGGCGACGGCGTGGTCACCGCCGTCGCCCCGCGCAGCACCTGCCTGGAACGTCCCGATGCCCACGGCAACCTGCGCCCGATCGCCGCCAACCTCGACCGGCTGGTGGTGGTCATCGCCTGCGCGCCGGACTTCAGCGAGGCGATGGTCGACCGCTACCTGGTCGCCGCCGAGCTGACCGGCATCCCGGCCGCCCTGCTGCTGAACAAGACCGACCTGCTCGATGCCGGCTCGCGGCGCCGGGTCGCGGCACGTCTGGCCGATTACCAACGTATCGGCTACCCGCTCTGGCAGGCGAGCTGCAGCGCCGAGCACGGCCTCGATGCCCTGTGCGCAGCCATGGCCGACGGCACCTCGCTGCTGGTCGGCCAGTCGGGGGTCGGCAAGTCCTCGCTGGTCAACGCCCTGATCCCCGGGCGCGACATACGCACCGGCGTCCTGTCGACGGCCGGCGGCCGCGGCACCCACACGACCACGGTGACCACCCTCTACCACCTGCCCAGCGGCGGCGACCTGATCGACTCGCCGGGGGTCTGGGAGTTCGGCCCACCGATCACCGCGCCGGACCAGCTCGAACGCGGTTTTGTCGAGTTCCGGCCCCATCTCGGCCGCTGCCGCTTCGCCAACTGCCGGCACCTGGTCGAGCCGGGGTGCGCCATCGAGACGGCGGTCGCCGCCGGGGAGATCGCCGCCCGGCGCCTGGCGAGTTACAGGACGCTGCACGCCGAACTCGCCGCCTAACTGCGGCGACAACAGCTTTCAAAGCCCAGAGTGGAACAGTAGACTCACGGGAGGCACACCGGTTTCGAAGAAGATTCGTGGCGAATATGCGAACTCCGGGCATGTTCGGAACCGGTTATCGAGCTCGATATGTTGCACCTGTCATCACCCTGGATCAGTGAATCAACGCTTCTTTCTTGAGCGGTACGGGAAAGCAACCATGCATGGCGATGATTTCGAGTCACTGCAACGGCTATTCGAGCAACAGCCAGGGGTCAAATCGGTCATCCTGTTCGGGTCGGTTGCCAGGCAAGAAGAACGGTTTGACAGTGACATCGACATCGCTGTCGACCTGGGGCATCCCATGGATGCCGAAGAACGCAGCTCGTTGATGGCCGAGATCAGCGCACGCACGGCGCGTCCGGTAGACCTGGTCGATCTGGCGAAAGCAGGAGAGCCGTTGCTCGGGCAGATACTCACTAAGGGTCGGCGAGTGGCCGGCAGTGACGAGGCCTATGCTGCCTTGCTCAGCCGCCACCTGATCGACCAGGCAGACTTCCTGCCTTACCGAAACCGCATCCTGGATGAACGAAGAAAAGCATGGATCGGCAACTGATCACCCAGAAGCTCGAGTTGCTCCGACACTGCCTGCAAAGGGTCGCCGACAGATGCCCACCCACGGCTGCCGAACTCGCCGACGACCCGGATTTGCAGGACATCATCGCTCTCAACCTGACGCGCGCGGTGCAGCTATGTGTCGATGTGGCCGCCCATATCATCTCCACCCAGAAGATGACGGCTCCAGATACCATGGGACAAGCCTTCGAGGCACTGGCTTCCGCCAAGATCATCGATGAACACATCGCCGACCGAATGAAGCGTGCCGTCGGTTTTCGCAATATCGCTGTGCATAGTTACGAAACAATCGACTGGCAGATCGTTCACGCCGTCTGCACCCGAAATATCGACGATTTCATTCAGTTCGCCAGAGCAGTGGATCGCTGGCTGTAATTTCTCGCCCAGCTACCCGGTGCTGACGAACAGGCGATCCCCGCAGGCCGCTGCCGCTTCGCCAACTGCCGGCACCTGGTCGAGCCGGGGTCCGCCATCGCGGCGGCGGTCGCGGCCGGCGCGATCGCTGCCCGGCGCCTGGCCACCTAACGGGAACTGGTGGCCGAGAGCGGGGCGCGGCCGGGGGAGTGACCGGCCGGCGAAGATGTTGGGCACGCTGCGCTTGGCCATCCTACGAAACCCATGCTGGGCGAGACCCTCTTTGTAGGTCGGGCTTCAGCCCGACATCACGGCCGCGTCGGGCTGAAGCCCGACCTACAAGGTTCGCAAGCGGCCGGTCGCTCCGGTTTCTGCGGGCCGGGTCCCGCCTCGTCGCGGGTGTAGGTTGGGCAAAGCGCAGCGTGCCCAACAGCGGCCCCACCGAGAGAACGAATCAATGGCCCCGCAGCGCTAAGCCCAGCCAACGCTGCCAGCGCACCGTCCGGGCCGGCACGGTGGTGGATATGGCCTCGCCCAAACTGCTAGAGTACGCGGCCAATTCCCGGCCCGCGTGGTGCCGGACGGTCAACCATCGCAATACTCTGATTTCAAGAGGAAACAGGGCATTCAACTACACTCGGGAGCGGCATGGAAGCGCAAGCGAATCTGATCGCCAGAATCGACCGGAGAGAGGCCGTCATCGGCATCGTCGGCCTCGGCTACGTCGGCCTGCCGTTGATGCTCCGGTTCAGCGAGGTCGGCTACCGGGTCATCGGCTTCGACATCGACCGCGACAAGGTCGAGCGCCTGGCCGCCGGGCAGAGCTACATCGAGCACATCCCGGCCGCGGCCGTCGGTCGCGCCCTGGCCCAGGGGTTTGAACCGACCACCGATTTTGCCCGCGCCGCCGAGGCCGACGCCCTGATCCTCTGCGTCCCGACCCCGCTCACCCGCTACCGCGAACCCGACCTCAGCTTCGTCCTCGACACCACCCGCGCGCTGGTGCCGCACCTGCGCGCCGGCCAGGTGGTGTCGCTGGAGAGCACCACCTACCCCGGCACCACCGAGGAGGAGCTGCTGCCGCTGGTCGAGTCGACCGGCCTGCGGGTCGGCGACGACCTGTTCCTGATCTACTCGCCGGAGCGCGAGGACCCGGGCAACCCCGACTTCACCACCCGCACCATCCCCAAGGTGTGCGGCGGCCACACCCCGGCCTGCCTCGAGGTCGGCAAGGCGCTCTACGGCCAGGTGATCGACACCGTGGTGGCGGTCAGCTCGACCCGCGCGGCTGAACTGACCAAGCTGCTCGAGAACATCCACCGCGCGGTCAACATCGGCCTGGTCAACGAAATGAAGGTGGTCGCCGACCGCATGGGCATCGACATCCACGAGGTGATCCGCGCCGCCGCGACCAAGCCGTTCGGCTTCGTCCCCTACTACCCTGGCCCGGGCCTCGGCGGCCACTGCATCCCGATCGACCCCTTCTACCTGACCTGGAAGGCGCGCGAGTACGGCCTGCACACCCGCTTCATCGAACTCGCCGGCGAGGTCAACTCGTCGATGCCCGATTACGTCATCGCCAAGGTCGCGCAGGCGCTGAACTCGGACAAGAAGGCGATCAACGGCAGCCGGGTGCTGGTGCTGGGCATCGCCTACAAGAAGAATGTCGACGACATGCGCGAATCGCCGTCGGTGGCACTGATGGAGAAGCTGCGCGACCTCGGCGCCGAGGTCGCCTACAGCGACCCGCACCTCCCGGTCTTTCCGAAGATGCGCGAGCACCACTTCGACCTCACCAGTGTCGCCCTGTCGCCCGAGACCCTGGCCGGCTACGACTGCGTGCTGATCGCCACCGATCACGACAGCTTCGACTACGCCATGCTGCGCGACCACGCCCGCCTGTTGGTCGACACCCGCGGCCGTTACCTCGACCCGTCACCCCATATCGTCAAGGCCTGACCATGCGCCACTTCCCCGCCCCGATCACCGACCGCAAGATCCGCTTCGCCCTGGTGGGCTGCGGCCGCATCGCCAAAAACCACTTCGCCGCGCTGGCGAGCCACGCCGAGCGGGCCGAACTGGTCGCGGTCTGCGACATCGACGGCAACGCGCTCGACGCCGCGGCCGCGGCCACCGGCGCCAGGCCGTACCGCGACCAGCGCGCCATGCTCGAGGCGACCGACGCCGACATCGTCGTCCTCTGCACGCCGAGCGGCCTGCATCCGGAGCAGGCCATCGAGGTGGCCGCCAGCGGCCGCCACGTCATGACCGAAAAGCCGATGGCCACCCGCTGGCACGACGGCGTGCGCATGGTCCGGGCGTGCGACGAGGCCATGGTGCGCCTGTTCGTGGTCAAGCAGAACCGGCGCAACGCGACCCTGCAGCTGCTCAAACGCGCGGTCGAACAGGGGCGCTTCGGGCGCATCTACATGGTCAACCTCAACGTCTTCTGGACCCGCCCCCAGGCCTACTACGACAGCGCCGCCTGGCGCGGCACCTGGGAGTACGACGGCGGCGCCTTCATGAACCAGGCGAGCCACTACGCCGACCTGCTGGAGTGGCTGATCGGCCCGATCGAGAGCGTCCAGGCCTACACCGCCACCCTGGCGCGCAACATCGAGGTCGAGGACACCGGCGTGCTCAGCGTCAAGTGGCGCTCGGGCGCGCTCGGCTCGATGAACGTCACCATGCTCACCTACCCGAAGAACCTCGAGGGCAGCATCACCATCATCGGCGAACAGGGGACGGTGCGGGTCGGCGGCGTCGCGGTCAACGAAATCCAGCACTGGGAGTTCGCCGAACCCCATGCCGACGACGCGCAGATCAAGCAGGCGAGCTACGAGACCACCTCGGTCTACGGTTTCGGCCACCCGCTCTACTACGACAACGTCATCCAGGTGCTGCGCGGCGAGGCCGAACCGGAGACCGACGGCCGCGAGGGGCTGCGCTCGCTCGAGACCCTGATCGCCGCCTACCTGTCGGCCCGCGACGGGCGCCGCGTCGCTTTGCCGCTCGATTACTGACATGGGAGTACAGGTCCACGAGACCGCCATCGTCGACGACGGCGCCCGCCTCGGCGACGGCACCCGGGTCTGGCACTGGACCCACGTCTGCGGCGGCGCGGTGATCGGCAAAAGCTGCTCGCTCGGCCAGAACGTCTTCGTCGGCAACGACGTGGTCATCGGCGACAACGTCAAGATCCAGAACAACGTCTCGGTCTACGACACGGTGCGTATTGAGGACGACGTCTTCTGCGGCCCGAGCATGGTCTTCACCAACGTCTACAACCCGCGCGCGGCGATCCCGCGCAAGGCCGAGTACCGGCCGACCCGGGTCTGCCGCGGCGCCACCCTGGGCGCCAACTGCACCGTGATCTGCGGCATCACCATCGGCGAATACGCCTTTGTCGGCGCCGGCGCGGTGGTCAACCGCGACGTACCGGCGCATGCGTTGATGCTCGGTGTGCCGGCGCGCCGCGTGGGCTGGATGTGCCGGTGCGGGACCCAGTTAATTGGTACTGGAGAAATCGAGTGTTCCTGCGGAAATGCATTCCATATCGATAGCGACAATTGCGCGTTGCTCAAACTTTCAGCGTGAAAAGTTTATTGGAGATTTTCTGTCTCATCAGATTATGAACATCCACCCCACCATTAAATCGATACTTGGATGTACCATCATAGGGCTGGTTATAGTCAGCCTCTACCATTTATCGTTCGGAAAAATACAGAAGCAAGATGAGAGCATCGCTGCACAGATCCAAATGAAACCTCAGTCACCACCTGAAGATCCAGCCACATTTGTCGCGTTTCTTGTAGCAAGGCTGGAATCGAAAAACATCAGCTGCTCCGATCTCAATTCGATCGATGAATATGCCTGCCTGATATTCCAGGCAGGAATGAGCAGCGCCATGAGTGAGAAGATCCTGAAAGATCCAAAAAGCATCACAATCGCTGATATCAGCGCCTATGCAAACAGCGCACGATTCAAAATATACTATGCGATTGAGACGATGAACATCGTCTCCAATCTGATCTCGTCACCAAGGAATTCACTATTCAAATGGCTTCTGGATGACGAATTCAAAAAGCCAGGAACCGATGCCAAATTATGTATCGATCTAGGTTACGGTATATGCGGAAATCAGGCCGCTACATTCCTCGCCTTGGCAGAAAGAGTAGGCATCGAATCAAGACCTATCCAATTCTTCTACCGCAGGAATGGCGAACTGCATTCCCACATAGCGGTAGAGGTCAATATAGACGGCTGGAGATATTTTGATGCCACCTGGGGGGCGTTCTGGTATGAAAAGGAAGATGACCCTGCCGGAAGCATACTTTCTATATCAGAAATAAACTCATCCGAAACCTTGTTTGCTGCAAAAAACAGTGCCCACACATGGGCAACCGCGAGTACATACTTTAATAATGTATTTGAGTACCTTATTCACGATGCGGATATTATCGTCGGCTATGATTCTGGTGAAATCCGACTGACTACCAAAGAACCCAATAATGGACAATTCGAATTATCGCATATTCCGAATTATGTTGGAGACAATATTGATGATGGCCCTTTTGAAGGGATCAGATATATTTTTGAACCACTCGATGGGCGCAGGTCTTATCAATTCGACATAAGTGGTGTCGGAGGGTGCACTTCGGGCACTTCTCGAATCTGCGTCAAAGACAGCTGCTCCACGATCAGAAGTGACGACCAGACTCTCACCCTAACCGCTGAAAACGCTCAAAGTATATTTATTGATTCACCAGACGATAACATTTGCTACGTCGTTTTCAACAAGATCTCTTACCAGTAAGACCGGGTTACTTTTTCTTACTCACTGCAGTTTTGGGCCGCGCAGATGGTAGCAAGGCCCGATCGCACCACCACCGCTCGCGCCGGGCCGATGGCTGCGCCACGGCCATGGCCGGTGATGGGCACGCTTCGCTTTACCCATCCTACGAAGCCGGGGTGTGGGTCGGGCTTTAGCCCGACATCACGGCCGCGTCGGACTGAAGTCCGACCTACAAAACGCAGGCGCGAGATGAACCCGGGGTAGGTTGGGCAAAGCGCAGCGTGCCCAACATTTCGGGCCGCGCCGATGGCAGCAAAGCCCGATACGTGCCACCACCATCGCCCGCGCCGGGTCGATGCCTACACCACTACCGCTCACGCATCACGCGACTCGGACGGCACGTACTCAGGCACGAATCGCCTGAGCGTGGACTTGACCTCGGCGCTGTCTCTGCCGGGTGAATTCAACCAGTCGCGCACGTCGGACAACCAACGCTCGTCGCGCGCTTCCGTCGCCTTGGCCACGCGCAGTTTGGGGTGCCGCGTAGGCAAGGTCTCCTCGTCGCTGGCCAGCAGCTCCTCGAACAGTTTTTCGCCCGGCCGCAGACCGATGAACTCGATGCGGATCTCGTCCTCGCTGTAACCCGAGAGACGGATCATGTCCCGCGCCAGCCGGGCGATGTTGATCGGCTCCCCCATCTCCAGCACGAAGATCTCACCCCCCGCGCCCATCAGGCCGGCCTGGAGCACCAGCTGGGCCGCCTCGGGCACCAGCATGAAGTAGCGGATGACGTCGGGGTGGGTCACTGTGACCGGGCCGCCGCGGGCGATCTGCTTGCGGAATTTCGGGATCACGCTGCCGGTGCTGCCGAGCACGTTGCCGAAACGGACCGTGACAAAGCGCGTGGTGCCGAGGTCCTGGAGCTTCTGCACGGCGCGTTCGGCAAGGCGCTTGCTGGCGCCCATGACGTTGGCCGGGTTGACCGCCTTGTCGGTGGAGACGAGGACGAAGCTCTCGACGCCGTGACGCTGCGCCGCCTCGGCCACGATCAGGGTGCCGAGGACGTTGTTGCGCACCGCCTCGACCGCGTTGACGCGCTCCATCAGGGGCACGTGCTTGTACGCCGCGGCGTGGTAGATCACTTTCGGCCTGTAGCTGGCCAGGAGTTCGTCGACCCGCACCCGGTCGCGCACATCGGCGATGATCGGCACCAGGCGGGCGCCGTGCCCGGCCTCGCCCAGTTCCTGTTCCATGCGGTAGAGCGCGTACTCCGAATTCTCGACCAGCACCAGGCGCGCCGGCGCGTAGCGCAGGATCTGCCGGCACAGCTCCGACCCGATGGAGCCGCCGGCGCCGGTCACCAGGATGGTGTGCTGTGACAGCAGCGCCTGCAGGCCGGTATCGTCGAGTTGCACCGGCTCGCGGCCGAGCAGATCCTCGAGTTCCACCTGGCGAATCGCCGACACCGAAACCCGGCCGGAGAGGATGTCGTCGTAGGCCGGGACGGTCATTACCTTGAGCCCGGCCGCCGCGGCCAGTTCCGCCGCCCGCCGCCGTTGCGCCGCACTGGACCTGGGCATGGCGATGACCGCATGGGCCACTGTCAGGCGTTTGGCGATCGGCCCGATCTCGTCGAGGGTTCCCAGGATCTCGACGCCATGCAAATTGCGCCCCCGCTTGTCGGGATCGTCATCGAGCAGCCCGGCCACGCGCCACTCGGAAGTCATCGCCAGCGAACGCAGCAAGGCGGCACCGGCAGCGCCGGCACCCAGCACCAGGACCGGCACGGCATCGAGTTCGTGGATGGTGACCAGGTGGCCGTCCTTCCAGGAGCGGTACGCGAACCGGGCGCCGCCCATGACCATGACCAGCAGCAGGGGGTGCAGGACCAGGACCGATCGGGGGATGTCCTCCAGGCGCGCGATCATGAACAGGAGCAGCGGCAGCACCAGGGCCGCACTGCCGACAGCCTGCAGGATGCGCTTCAGGTCCGGCAGGCTGGCGAAACGCCACATCCCCCGGTAGAGGCCGAACCAGTGGAAGGCGACGGCATGCACCAGGAGGGCCGACGGTAGCGAGGTCAGGATCGCGTCCACCGCCCGCGGCGGAACGTCGAAGTTGTAACGCAGCAGGAACGCGGCACCCCAGGCGAGGGCGACGGCGCACAGGTCGAACAGCCGGGCCAGCCAGACGCGCCATTTCACGACCGCGGCTCCCCCCGGTTCCCGGCGGCGCTCATGCCCGGTCCTGGCCGTGGCGCGACCAGTGCGCCTCGACCGCCCACAACAGGCCGGCATAAAGCAGACCGCTGACCAGCAGCAGGCTCGCCGCGTTGTCGCTGTTTCGGAACAACACCGCGCCCAACGCCACGCTGGCCATCAGCGGCCACGCATGCGCCACCAGGCGCCGATGCGTCCAGCCCGCGCGCACCAGGCGCTGATAGGCGTGCTCCCGATGCGCTCGCCAGACGGCATCGCCACGCAGAAGACGCCGCACCAGGGTCACGCTGGCATCGACGATAAACGGTGAGAAGACCAGGATCGGAAACCAGGCAGGCCATACCCCCATCACCACTCCGGCAAGCCCCAGCGCCCCGGCGAGAAATCCCAGCGGCACCGAGCCACTGTCACCCAGGAACACGCGTGCCGGCGGGAAGTTGACACCGAGAAACCCCGCGGCCGCGACCGCGACCATCAGTGAAGGGGTCGCCAGCATGTTCGCTCCCTCCAGGTAGCCGGCCGCAGCGTAGGCGCCAAAACCGGTCACCGCCATGCCGCCGGCCAGGCCGTCGGCGCCATCCATGAAATTGTACAGGTTGGTCAGCCAGGCCAGTGCCATGGCAAGCCCGGCAAGCTGCCACCACGCCGAGTCGGGCAGGAGATACCGGCAAGCCACGATCGCGGCCGCCAGATGCGCGACCAGGCGGACGGTGACCCGCAACCCCCTGAGGTCGTCGAAAAAGGAGAGCAGCGACAGCCCTCCGGCGATCAGCGCGAGGGGGTAGAGGCCGGGGGCGAGCGCCAGCCAGGCGACCAGGGCGGCGGCCACCAGCACCAGGCCGCCGACGCGCGGCGTCGGCGCGTCATGCAGCGAGCGCGCGTTCGGGTGGTCCAGGGCGATGCGCTGGGCGAGCCCGCGCGACACTGACCAGGCGAGCGTCCCGTAGACCGCGACCAGGACCACCCCTGCGACGACTAGGTCGCTCATGTGCATCCAGGAGAGTCGTCGGGGAGCCGGCCCGTGACGGTCTGCGCCAACCCTTGTGCCATGGAGTAAGGCGGCTTCCAGCCTGCGAGGGGCAGGTGCTCCATCCTCACCCTGAGCGTCCCCAACAGCCGCTCGCCCTGGTCGTGGCGGCCAAGGAGTGTGAACAGCCCACGCAGCAGTGGCGCCGGTACCGGCAGCAGTCGCGCGGGTCGCCCCTGGGCCCGGGCGATCCGGCGGATCAGTTCGCCAATCGACAGGTCGTCGTCGTCGGTCACGAAACAGGCCTTGCCCACCAGGCTGGGCGACTCCAGGCTGAAACAGACCGCATCCGACAGGTTGCCCAGGAAGACCAGGCTGCGCACGTTGTCGACCCGCGCGAAAGGGAGCGGCATGCCGCTGGCGACCATGCGCAGGAGCCTGGCGAAGTTGGCGCGAACGCCGGGACCGTAGACCAGGGGAGGACGCAGCACCGTGACTCCGAGGGAGGCGAACTCATCGGTCTCCAGGAGCAGCACTTCGGCCTCGCGCTTGGTGATGCCGTAGGCGTCCTCGGGAGACGGGGTCGCGTGGTCGTCGAGCCCGGCCGCAGCCGAGGATTCACCGACTGCCTTGGCCGAACTCATGAAAATGAAGCGATGGACTCCAGCCGTGGCAGCCTGGCGCGCCAGAATTCGGGTGACATCGACATTGACCGCCCTGTAGGCCGCAAGCGGGTCGCTGGCGTCATCCTCCATCACGTGGGCGCGCCCGGCGAGGTGGACGACCGCATCGACCCCCGCCAACACGCCGCACCAGTCGGTTACGTCCACCAGATCGCCGAGGGGGCACCAGGTCACACCTTGCGGTAGGCCGGTTTCGGGCAGGTTGCGGGTGACTGCGCGGACGGCCCAGCCGCGGCTGGCGAGATCGCGAACCAGCCAGCGCCCGACAAAACCGGATGCTCCGGTAACGAGGACATTGCGCCCGGGTTTGTCCATCAGCAGGTCATCCCTGGTGCGGTCATCTGTCGTGAAGCAAACCTGGTGGCAGCGGGCGTATGCTGGTCATCAGCGTGAGATCATCCGGACGTAAGGCCTGACGAACTGCCGCAGAGACCGGGGCAGGAGCGGCCAGAGGTGGAACAGGGTGCGTCTGAACACCGGCATGCCGAGAAAAATCGACTGGAAGAACAGCGACAGTCTGCGCCGGACATAGTAGTTGATACTGAGCTGGAGATCCTTTCGGAACTGGCCGGCCGAGTAGATTTCGTCGGAGCGTCTCGTTTGCCGGCGCTCGACCTCCTGCTCGATTGTTTCATCGACCTTGGCGATGAAGGCCGGATAGCCAAAGCGCGGGTCGAGCGCGACCTCCCGGTAGGTGCGGTCGGCAAGCTCCTGGAGTCCGTGGTGATCGTGCAGGCGCGCGACGACCTGGTCGAAGTTGGAGAAGTCCTTCTTCAGCGGGATGTAGTGCCGATCCGGCTGGAGGATGCCCGAGTAGTTGCCCTCGAACAGCACCATGGGCGTACGCAGGGCGGCGGCCTCGAAGCAGCGCGGCGAGAGCTGGTGAAGTTCCAGAGAGCCCTCGTACGGTATGAGGAATCGATCGTGCACCTCATCGTAGGTCGCCTCGGGATACCGCGCGACATAGTCCTCGACCCGACGCTCGAGCTGGCCATCGAAGTCGATGATGCTGGCCCCGCTTTCGCACCCGAGCACGGCCTTCGTTGAAGCGACGAACGCGGTCCAGGACTCGCCATAGAGGCGCTCACCTTCCTTGTAGGAGAGATCCAGGATCAGGTCGGTGTCCGCTGCGCGCCGGGTGAATTCATCGGCGATCATCCACTTTTCATAACCCAGGCGACCTAGCCAATAGGGCATCTTGCGGGTCCGATAACCGATGTCGATCGGTCGTTCTGTGACCGGGGCCACGTCGCGTTCGATCAACGCCTCGGGCACATAACCGGTGAGAACGTTGACCACCCGCAGGTTGGTGACGCGCTCCGGCGGATAGACCTTGGGGATTTCGTGCTCCGGCACGCAGGAAAAGAGGACGTCGAGACCGAGTTCGTTGATGTGTTTCCAGTAGGTGCCGATCTCGCGGTACTCGTCCTGGAGGAAGGCTGCCTTCAGGCCCTTGTAGGCCTTGAGCTTGGCCACCAGGACCGGACCGAGGTAATGCCTGAGTAGCGGTCCGATGGAAAGAGAATAGTGGGTGATGACGGCATCGAACCTGTCGAGGTCGATCCGTGCCGGGAAATGGTGCAGCATGGAAATCTCGTACACCTTGTGGCGCGAAAAATTGTGCAGGGCGTCGAGGTATTCGGTAACCGTCGCGGCCTGGGTGTTTGGGGCCGGGCGGTTGGCCAGAAAGAGAATTTTCATTTATTGCGATAATTGCTAAATTAGAGTTTTCACTTAACCGCTATGGCATAAAGATCCAACCCTGCGTGTTTCGGGATGAAGGTTCGCATCAACTTTTCCCTACTGATATGTGACCGTGAAAAATCACTATCTATATTTTCCAGTCTCGTCGTCAGTTTACTGAATCTACGACATAACTCTCGCAGTGACTTGACTGATATCCAATCGGTATGTGGGGCAGCATTACCATCGTGGCTAGCGTCATATGCAGATCTTTCATGATCGTCGCTTGGGCCAATAACACCACGATATCCAGCGATTTCTTTAACAACATGCTTAAGCGTGCCACGAGGATTAATATAATATCTACGATATGAATATGCGTAGTAAACCATGAAAACCAATTGCCCCGCAGGCCGTAACAGTCTCCAGCATTGATCAAGGGCCAGTTGGAGGTCACCGGTATGATGGAGACAACCAATTGCGACAATCTTGTCGAAGGATTCTGTCGCAAACGTCGGACTCAAAATACTCATTCGATGCGCCTCACCGTTAAGACCACGCTGTTTAAGCCTATGGTTAACCATAGATACGGGTCCCGAGGCGATGTCGATACCGGTATAATTGGCTCCGCTTTCTGCCAGCTTTTGCGATACTGTCCCGTAGCCAAGCCCGACCTCCAGAACATCGCGCCCAGCCACTTCATCGAATCGGATATAGTCACTTAGGTAGGGATAGTAATTAAAGTATCCATCATCAAATATTTTTAACGAGTTTTCTGAATGGTCTTTAATCCCCAAGGATTTGGCAAGGTTCGATCCGCAAAGCTCATCCCAGAACTTTTCGTTTTCCTCTGATATCCTTTCACGACTGTTCATGATCACGCCCTAAATATATAAAGTTTTCAAGTGAAACAAGTAAGTCATAATTTATACATCTAACAGTTATCTTAACTCTAGTTATCAAATAATGATTTCCGTTTCTCTGCATACCTTCATATCACTCGCTCCTAAAGTCTCGTCAATGAAATTCTGGTGCCACAATTCGAGACTGAGCAGGGCCCAGAGATTTCGGCCATAGATGCTCTGCGAGTCAAGCACCTCGTCGAGTGAAATGTTTTCATGCAGGTAGGGACGTGTACGGGAGCGCTGGGAACTGAAGATGTCACCGATCATGTCTCGAGCGGGGCCCCCGCGTTTCAGCCAGAGGTTAATCGGCACCGGAAAGCCCATCTTGTCCTTGCGCTCCCTGATCGCACCCGGAAGGCGGTGGGCGAACGATTCACGTAGCCACCGCTTGAGTTCGCCATTGAGGAACTTGATGTCAGACGGCGCCGTTGCGGCGAACTCGACCAGCGGGTGATCGAGGAAAGGAACCCGCGATTCAAGGCCGTGCGCCATGCTCATCCGATCCTCGACCTGAAGCAAGGCCGGCAGAAGGGTCTTGAAGTCGAAGTGCGTCATCAGGTCGAAATAGGACTCCTTGCCGACGTTCTCGCCCCAGAAGATGCTCTGGAACTCGGCAAAAGTGGCCTCGCGGTCGATCACGCCAGGCTGCAGCAGCGGTTCAATGGTGTTGGCGCGGTTGATCAGACGGAAGTAGCGACGGTCCTTCGGCTCGAACAACCCCGCAGACCAGAACTCCTTCATCAGGGGCTTGTAGGCCCTGAGCGAGGTCAGGTTGGGAATGATCGACTCGTAGGTGACGACAAACTGGCCATTGTGCAGTGAGCCGTCAATCGCACCGCTGATGCACTGCTCGAAATAGGCAATCAGATAACGGGCGTAGCCACCGAAGATCTCGTCACCACCCTGCCCCCCCAGGACGACCTTGAGGTGATCACTGGCAAGTTTCGAGACCATGAACTGGGGAAACGAACCCGGGCCGGCCACCGGACTGTCGAGGTGGTAAATCACTTGGCCGATCGAGTCGACGAAATCCTGTTCGGTGATGTTTGCGACATGCAGTTGCATAGCGTGCGCATCGGCCACCTCCTGGGCGTAGCGAGACTCATCGAAGGCATCGCCTTCCATGAATTTTCCATTGAATGCCTTGAACGAAGAGGCGGCAGTGTGTTCCTTGGCAAGAATCGCGACAAGGCTGGAATCAACACCACCACTGACGTAAGCGCCGATTTCGACGTCGGCGCGCATGTGAATATGCGTAGAATCGTCAGCAAGCGTCTGGAGGTGGTCTATGAAGTACTTATCGGTATGGTCGAAATCGAGATTGTATTCGACTTCCCAGTAGCGCCTCGCGGTGACATCTCCTGCGGCGTCCACGTAGCCGCAGTGCGCCGGCAGGATCTGCCTGACATCCTTGAGCAGGGTCTTTTCGCCGAGACAGAACTGGAAGCTGAAATAGTCGCTCAGTGCCCTTGAGTCGATCTCGCGGTGATCGACAAAAGGAATCAGACCCTTGATCTCAGAGGCGAAGTAGACCGTGCCGTCGACGCGTCGGTACAAATAGAGAGGCTTGATTCCGAATCGGTCGCGGGCGAAAAAGACGGCCTTCTTGCGCGGATCCCAGATCAGGAAGGCAAACATGCCGCGCAGACGTGAAACCGCGTCCTCCCCCCAGCGCTGGTAGCATTTGAGGATGACCTCAGTGTCAGAGGTGGTGCGGAAATTAGCCTCGCCAAGTTCCGTGCGTAATTCAATGTAGTTGTATATCTCACCGTTGAAGATGATGACCGTGCCATCATCTCCCCGCATCGGCTGGTCACCGGTCTCGAGATCGAGAATCTTCAGCCTGACATGGCCGAAGCCGAGGCGGCTATCGGGATCCACCCAGACTCCATCACCATCCGGTCCCCGGTGGCGAATCCTGTCCATGCCAACACGCAACTGTTCTTCTATAACGCTTTTCGATCGCGTCTGGTTGTGGATGACTGAAAATATCCCGCACATGATGACTATCCGATATAGTTTGGCTATTCGTAGAGGTTACGGTGATATACGTGCATGTTATCGTCTGCCAAGCACGAACTTGATAACCCTTCTTATTGGCATGGGTATTTTGTTCCAAATTCTGTAAACATATTTTACGATCAAAGGTGGAAGGATTGGAGGCACCGGTGGTATTGACCTCATAGGATACGAGGTGCAATGTTGATCTTCAGGGCGGTCATTTACCCCGATTTCTCTGGATTGAACATCAGATCTAGAGTCCAATTTGCTTGCGGACCCGCACGTATGCAATGCATCCAGTTCGGTATCGAACCGGGATATGAAATTAGCATAGCTATATTTGCCAGGCTCCAGAATTTCAGCCTTTGCCCGTTCAGTGATGGCATCAACCCATGAGTCGTCAAGCAGTTTTTCGAACACCTCGTCGATGTTACTGAAATCCTTTTTCAGCGCGATGAAGTGCCGATCCGGTTGAATGATCCCAGAGTATTCGCCCTCGAAAAGAATCATCGCAGTTCCCGCAGCAATCATTTCGAAAATCCGCGGTGAGGCCTGGTTCATCAATCCTGGGACTTCGTAATATGAGATGACTTCACGGTAGATAGTCTCTAGTGAAGTACCAGGGTTATTTTTTTGGTAGGCTGAGGCCTCATCGTCGAGTGTTCCACTCCAGTCGAAGACATTGCTCCCGCTTTCTGTTCCGAGCATACCGCGACAATTGGCAATGAATGTGTACCATCGGTCTCCGTAAATCCTGTCCTCCTCACCCCAGGCAATGTCGCATTTCATTCTTTTACTCTTGCAGTACGCCTTGACTCTCTTACCTATCTCGACTTTCTCAATACCTAGTTGTCCATATCGAACAGGCAGTGGACGACCCCGGTACCCGACCATTATCTCACGCTGAGAGGGTGGACGAAGGCTACCGTAGACATTATCAATGTGGTGTGGAACATATCCCGTAAGGCACGAAACGAAGCGCGTATGAGGAAACTCATTCCGGCGATAAACGCACTCTATTGATCGCTCTGGGACAACCGTAAAAACAAGATTGAATCCGGCGCGCTTTATCCACTCTTTTGTTCTGTTGGTGTGATCGTACTCGTCCTGGATAATGAGGATCTTGATCCCTTTGTAACTGGCCAGGCGATTGATAGTTGATATGCTGAGTTGGTCGAAAGGTAACCGAATAGTGTAATGGACTACGACGGCATCGAATGCATTCAGATCGACCTCTAGATCCTTGCTTGGATTGTGATGGTGGTATGAGATCTTATGGTACGAGTATTCCCTGAATGCATCGATGTGTTCGAATACCGTCTGCGTGTAAGTCTGGGTGGCGTTGTATAAAATCAGTACATGTGCCGAATTTCTGCGCAACTCCACCAATTGTGTCTTCCTGTCCTCCCACGCGGCCTCCATGACTATGTTCAATTTGTCCACATAGTGCTCGAATGAAAGGTCGTGTCTGGTCATGACCTCTTCATACGTTCTATCGACCATCTCCTGGAGGTAACCATCATCCTTGAGGTGCCGAATTACTTCATTGATGTTGCTAGCATCACGTGCCAGCGGCAGGTAGTTGTCGTTCGGCTTGAGGACGCCTCGGTACTCGCCCGGATAGAGAACGAGCGCGGTTTTGGACGCAATGGCCTCAAAAATTCGCGGCGTGATGGTCTTGTGATCGATATTGCCTTCATGTTCTTTAAGGAGGTGATCCCATATCTCTTCGAAGTCGGCATTTGGATGCTCGGCCTGGTAGCGGTCGGTATCCGTAGCCAAACTACCGTCAAAGTCAAATATCGAGACCCCCCCCTCGACCCCGAGAGTAGCTCGGCCACTCATCAGGAAATCGATCCATTGGTCACCATAGATCCGCCGTTCCTCGGACGAGTCGATGTCCACTTTGAGGCCGTGGGACGGCGCGGCAGAAAGCATTTGCTCTCCGATCCGTTGCTTTTCCTGCGCGTGTCGTCCCAGAACTGGAATCAGTGACCGGCCGCGATAGACGACATCATACGGCCGAACTGCAATCGAAAGAGGGTCCAGTTTTCGATGCGAGTCTGCAATGTACCCGGGCAATGAACTGAAAAAATAGACGTTCTCGAGCAGTTCCCCGCCGTAGACACGTTGGGCATTACCGGGTTCGAGCGATGAGAATACCGCGCATACTCCAAGTTCCTTCATCCGCGCCTTCATGGCATGGATGTTCCGGAACTCGTCTTGGATGATCTGAACCTTGGGGCCGGCGAAGCGTATCACAAGAGAGCGCCAAGCCTGTGGCAGGAAATATTCGCCAAGAACGTAGATAGAGTAGTGAATCAAGATTAGGTCATAACGCGCGAGAGAGCGGGCTGTAATTGCCTGCTCATGAATCGGGTTGATGACATCCACACGGTTTCTCGACAGACGCCGGATCGAATCGATATGGTCGAGCACCACATTTGCGGCGTGCCTGTCATCAGCAAGCATTAGCACACGCAGCGGTTCGTTCGGACGATTGTCAGGAGACTGGATATCGTCAATCCTAAGAAAACGCTCCTGGCGTATAGCCACGCCATTCGAGTCGAACAGTTTCATACCTTCATGACCCTGTATTCTCGAGTAGGTGGTCAATGCACTGGGTGATGACTGGCTTCATGAAACTTAAATAGGCGTCATGGCCGGCTGCACTCAGGTGCAACCCATCAGGTAGAAGAAGCTCGTCAATCGTCATGCTTCCGGATCCAACAAGATCCGAGAAATGGCTGTGGATGTCCTTAAATACGACCTTGTCGTCAAACGTACTCGACAGTGCCCGAATGGCCTCACAGTAACTCTGGTTGCTCTCCTCATAAGTTATGCTGGTGTGAGGAAGGATGTCCGAGGTTCTGGAGGTCGGATGGTTGTTGTTCAGGATTACGTATGTGGCTCCAAATCGGAATCCGCGATCGACAATCTCTCGCAAATTGGCCTGGAACGCATCGACACTGACACGCGGTAGACCCTTGTCGGATTCCCAGTAGTTGCAATCATTGAGTCCGAACTGGACGACCAGAATATCGACACCGTGCGACTGCACCGTGTAGGGCATGTCCTCGAGCGCCTGACGGGTGGTACGTCCGTTGACTGAAGCATTGGTTACCAGCAGTTCCCTTCCCACTTGTTCACCGTAACTTTCGAGGTACTGCGAGAGTCGGGTCACCCAGCCACGATATATCGAAACGCCCTGGCCGACGAAAATCGAGTCGCCAAAGAACGTTATCCGGATGGTTTTCTGATCACTCATGGCTATCATCTGCTTGCTCGCCCCGTCAGATCGACGAGACAGACTTGTCGTCCGTTTGGATAGAGAGATGGATGGTCCGTCAAAAAAACCTGTTCGTCGTAATCAACGATCTCGGTTGAGAATTTGTTCAGTACCCTATGCAACTGGTCGCCGTCCCAGGCCAGCATAAAGAAAATCTCATCACCATCGACCCGTTTCACCTGGTAGGCGCGCTGCGTGGTGTACCAGGTCAGCGACAGGCGCATGCGCTGACAGCGTGGGAGATAACTCTGGAGGAACTGCTCAAGCCGTTGATCGACGTTGGGAAAAAGGTCGTTGGCGATGACCAGTTCATAGTTTTGGCTGTCGAACGACGACCAGTCGACTGCATGGATGGCGTGTCGGTCGTACTGTTCGTTCAGGCGTTGGGCTTCCTGCGGGTCGTCATGTGCGCAGAGATCGACAAGATCGTAACAGTGCCGTTCAGCCAATACTTTGGTAAAGCAGGTCAGGCCACCCCCAATATCGAGCACGCGCCTGCCATGTGATGCCTGATCCAGCAAGTCACCGTACATCTGTTGATAGATGAACCGTTTCGGGTCGCTGCTGGCAAGCCATTTCTGGCAGGTACGGTTCCAGTCGCCAGGAGACGATAGCTGGTCCATCCATTGCCGAACCCGGTCCTCTTTCAGGTAGCTGTCGAGCGCCTCTTGGGTGATCAGTTGCACTCAGCTCACCTCGCCACCGTGGCAAAAGGGGGCGAGCCTGCCGGACTCACGCAAGGCATATTCCGCGATGGCCTCTGCCTCCACAGGCAGAGTCGTTTTGCGCATTCCCGCAGTTCGACGATCAGGCACTTCGCCTTCGGACTCACGACCAAGCCACGCTCCAACAGTATCGATAACGACGCGCGGATCTCGAAGGAGATCCTCGTACCAGAGTTCGGTCCAGCGATCGGTTGACAGTGTCTCGAATGAGCGCTGGATCGCCCGGCTGAACTCATACTGGTTCTCGACGACCTGTTCGTGCGGCGGTCTGGCCACGAGCGCTTCGACGTTCGCTGGCGTCGCGGAGTTCCATGCTGACAAAGAGCCCTTGGTCTTCAGCCGTGCCTCAAGGTCGGATCCGGCCGCCTCACGGATATCGCGTCGGATCCAAACGAATCTGGCCTTGGGTAGAGCCGCCGCAATGCAGTCGACTCGGAAGCAGTTCCATGCGTTCTTGATGACCAGCGGCCGGCCACCGTACAGCACCTCGCAAACCGTCAAGCTGTTCAGAAAATGAGCCGACCGGCCATCGAGAAATGTACGAGATACAGCCTGTGATGGATGACCGCCACCGAACCAGTGGATCATTGGTCCAGAGCCCTCCGATGGCTGGAACGGGCCGTCAGTCTTCCCATACCGGCTTTTGTAGGTAATGTCGACATCGATCCCGTGTTGCAGTGCGAGGCCGACAATCGGGGTTGTAGGAAAATAAGCATTTGTCAGGTTGCTGATGAAGGGCAGCCCGAAAAGCCGAATGACCAGTTGATACAAATATGTACTTCCGGTCCTTGGTGCGCCTAAGATAAAGATCGTCGTAGGGGCCTCGATTCCATCGTGACACGATTGGAACAATGCCTGTTCCATCTCCCACTTCGCATCGCTGGTTGTCATCATGGATGTCTTGATCGAACCATAAGATATCAGGCGAGTTCGCGACGCTTTTGCGCCACGACAACGATCTCCACTGGGCGCATCAGGAGCCGGGCGATATAAGTATTCATCAGTGTGGCATCCGCCGGATGCTCGAGCCGCCTGTTGATCCTGTTCGCGATCCGGTTATAGATCGATTTCTTGTAGTCGGTGTCGTACAGATAGGGCTGTGGCGTACCGGCGCTGTAGCCGTCGAGATTCATCGACCTGACTTCGAATCCAGCCTCAATCATGTATTTCTTCAGTATCTTCCGGTCGAAACTGCGCAGGTGCCCGAACTGGTGTCCGTAACCGGTATGCGGTGAATAGGCCAGGAGCGGTTCGCAGTACGGCACGCGGATCGCGGCAAGGCCGTCCGCCTTGAGCGCCCGGTTTACGCAGAACAGGAATGAACCGACGTTGATGACGTGCTCCATGACGTCCGTGCTCACGAGCATATCGAAATGGTTTCTGAACGGCAGGGACTCGGCATTCGCAATGTACGGCCTGATTTTATGGTGGCCGACAAACCGGGCAAGATACGATCTTGAAACATCAACGGCAGTGACCGAATTCACATTACGGCGTAACAGTTCATCGCACAGAAATCCCTGCCCAATTCCGATATCCGCAACGTCGAGGCCGGCGACTGGGCCGATGTACTTGGCAAGGTTTAGGGCCTGGTTTCTAAGAAATCTGCGATCGATATTGCTTTTCTCCAGATTTTTCTTTGCCAGCGACTCGTAGTTCTCCACGTAGTCGTTAGCAAGTTCACTCTTGCGGTCCGCTATGGTCATGTAATCCTGGATTCCATCATGCTCCAGCCGCTCCCATCCGCAATCGTTACAGCGGCCATTCGCCTCGTTAAGAGCGTCTCGTGAACAGTTCGGGCAGATGATCATACAGTTCGCTCTTATTCGAAGTTCCACTCCGCGGAGTGGTAGAACTGGTTACTGATGGGCGTCCACGACGATGGAATACTGACCTTGAATGTGAAACTTCTGCTCAGCAGATCGTATCTCTGTGCGCTGTTAACAATCTCAATCGGTTCGTAAGCCTGCAAGGCGAGGCCAACGGTGTACTCGCCAGGTCCGAGTTGCATCGGGTTGAAGATAATCTCAACGCGCCTGACATCGCCTTGGTTGGCTCGAAATGCATCACGCGGACTCTTGATGCCGCACAGCGTCTTGCCCTCATGGCTGCTGATATTCAGATTGTAGCGGCATGCGTAGACCCCACTTTTGAGTACGGTGACCTCAAGGATAAGTTTCGCCGGTTGCAGGGAAATCAACTCATCCGCCTCGCCCCGGGCATCGACAATGGCAAAACCCGAAAACTCGAGTTCGCCAGGCAATGTCGCTCCCCAGCGTGACAGTCCCCCGGGTGCAAGATGTCTGAATGCGACCGGCGAGTCGATGTCTGGGAAGGACGGCCTGTCCTGGTGCGGCAGGAATGCAGGTTCCTGCAGGAGAAAGCACCGGCTATTTTCTGTCTTGATTTGACCGCCAACCATTACCGATTCATCAACATTGCCATCATCCGCAGGGGCAATCTCTGACTCCGGATGATCCGTCGACTCATCATGGTTCTCTTCCAGAGCCGGCGTCGAATACTTGCTGATCGGCGCATGCATGAACTCCTCGTACGCCTTGACCACGGCGAACGCCGAGTCACGCATACGGATTTTCCCTTCATGCAGCCAGATCGCCTCGTTGCAGAGTTCCAGCACCTGCTGCATCGAGTGCGAAACGAGGAGCATGGTGCAGCCCGACTTGATTAACGACTCGACGCGCCGTTTCGACTTGGCGATAAAGTAGGCGTCGCCCGCACCCAGGACCTCGTCGACGATCAGGATGTCCGGCCGGATGGCCGTAGCGGCGGCGAACATCAACCGGGCTTGCATGCCCATCGAATAGGTCTTGAACGGCTGATCGATGAATTCGCCGAGTTCACAGAACTCGATGATCCCCTGCATCGCCTCTTCGTAATTCTCCTTGCTCAAACCGTTGTACAGCAACGAGGATTCCACGTTTTCACGGCCCGAGAACTCCGGGTGAAATCCGAGGCCGACATTCATCAAGGCCTGGATAATTCCATTGACCTCGATGCGGCCACTGGTCGGCATGAAGTTCCCGCAAATCATCTTGAGGAGTGTGGTCTTGCCTGCACCGTTGCGACCGACGATGCCGATCCGGTGGCCGCGCGGCACGTCGAGTGTGACATCAGTCAGCGCCCTGAACTCCTTGGTTTGCGTTTTGAGCTTGACACCGAAACGCTGCAGACCGAACACCTCGACCAACTGGTCGCGCTGGCTGGCGTGCAGCTTATAGGTCTTGGAGACGCGCTCGAGACGGATTGCATGCGGTTCAGGCATAGTCGAAAAACACTGACTTGGCGCGCTGGAACAGAGTGAAGCTCATCAAGAATCCGCCTACGCCGAGGACCACGGCCCCGACCATCGGGACCAGGTCGGGCATCGTCCCGTAGCAGATGAGGCTCTGGAATGTCAGCACGAAATAGGAGAGCGGGTTGAGGTAGATGATCGGCTTCAGCAGCGTCGGAACCATCTCTGGCGTGTAGGCGAACGGGCTGAGAACGATCAGCAGCATCGAGATAAGACCGAGGCCATGCTGGATGTCCTTGGCCACCAGCGCGAGCAGCGAGAACATCCAGCCGATGCTGATCGCGAACATCACCAGCAGTACCCAGAAGATCGGTACGAACACGGCCGCTTCCCAACCGGTCCGGCCCTGCACGTAGCCAAGCAGCAGGGTGGCTGTCAGGCCGAACAGGCTGGAGACATGGGCCGTCAAGCCGGCACGCAACGGGATCAACTCGGCCGGGAAAACCGTGTTGAGCAGCAGATTCTTGTTGGCCGATAGGGAACTCGTCGCCGCATTGAGAATCTCGTTGAAGGCCAGCAACGGGACCAGCCCGGAGAAGACCAGCAGCACGTAACCCCACTCCCCCAGTCCGGCCACGCGGACCCTGAAGATAATGGTATAGAGCCCGGCATAAATGCTCAGCTGGAGCAGCGGGAACAGCACCACCCAGAAGACCCCAAGAACCGAACCGACGTACTTCTGACGGACGTCGTGGATCACCCCATCCAGCAGACGCTGGCGATACACGGTCAGGTTACGCAAGGTGCGCAAAGTTCCTGCGAGCCCGGTCATGACCCAACTCCTTGTGTAGCGCTGTGGTGCCAGGCCACGAGATCGGCAAGCCCGCGATCCAGGTCGATCTCCGACGCGAAGCCCAACTGCGATCCGGCCAGGCTGGTGCTGCCGATGCGGTTGCGAACGGTGTGGCGATCTGAATCGACATGGCGAACCTGCATATCCGAACCCCACAGTGCAATCAGGCGCGTAGCAAGGTCGGCGACGCTCGTCTTGAGCCCCGTACCGACGTTGAAGAAGGCGTTCGAGGCATCGCTCTCCATCGCCAGGATGTTGGCCCGTGCGCAATCGCGTACATCGACGAAATCGAACGCCTGGCTGCCGTCGCCGTGGACCTCCGGCGCCTCGTTTCGCTTCAGCGCGTTGATCATGCGGGCTGTGACACTGATGTAATCGCCATCATCGTACTGGCGCGGGCCGTAGACGTTCATGTAACGCAGGCCGATGAAGTCCATGTCATGGCCCAGCAGTCGCTGGCGGTTGCACATGGCGCGCACCAGCATCTCCCCGCACACCTTGCTGGCGCCATAGAACTCCTCGCAGCCCAGCGGATGGTCCTCAGGCATGGGTTCGGTCACGGCATCGCCATAGACCGAAGCGGACGAGGAGAAGACCATGCGCTCTACCCCGCAGTCGATGGCCGCCTCGATCACGTTCATGGTCCCGGTGACGTTCACATCGAAGGCCGAACGTGGGTATTCGTAGCACTGCAGCAGCCACAACGCGGCAAGATGGAACACCCCGTCGACCCCCTCCATCGCCCGCTTGAGCATGTCCAGGTGCTGGATGTCACCGCCATCGGCAAAGATCCCGGTTCGACGGTCACGCAGGGCCGTGGTGAGATTCGCGCGCGAGCCGCGTGAGAAGTTGTCGTAGACCAGTACGCTGGCCGCATCCCGGACCAGCAGCTGGTCGACCAGGTGCGAGCCGATAAAGCCCGCACCACCGATGACCAGGAATTTCCTGCCCGCGATCTGCACCTTGGCGCCTAGCCGGCCACCTGGGCCATCACCTTGTCGTGCCTGGCGATACTGCGCCGGATGAGGTCGGCGTTTTCCCGGGTCCAGGCCACCGTGCGCCGCAACCCTTCGCGGATATCGACCTGGGCGGTGAACCCGAGTTCACGCGCCGCCTTGTCGGTCGAGGCGAAGCGCTTGCCGGAACGATCCCAGTCGCGGGCCGGACGCAGGTCGAGCGGGGTGGTGTTGCCGGTGTACTCGTTGATCAGGGTCGCCAGCTCGAGGATCGTGGTCTCGGCGCCGGTGGCCAGGTTGTAGACCCCGCCCGGCTCGCCCTTCAGCGCGCACGCCATCAGTCCGCGAGCCATGTCCTCGACGAAGATGAAGTCGCGGCTGGCATTGCCGCCGTTGTCGAGCGGTAGCGCCTCGCCGTTCAGCGAACGCCAGATGAAGGTCGGCGTGACGTTGCGCCAGACCGTGTGCACCGTCCCCCGCCACTGCCCGGCCCCGAGGATCTCGCGCGGACCGTAGACGTTGGAGAAGCGCGCCTTGACGATCGGCAGGCCGCTGCGCTGGAAGTAGTAGTTGCCGTACAGCTCGCCGATGATCTTGGAGATCGAGTAGGGGCTGTCGTGGTAGAGCGTGACCGGCTGCTCCTCGGTGGTCGCTGTCGGCGCGTCGTAGGTCTTCTCGGCGACGGCACAGGCGGCCGCAGCGTAGACCACCTTCTTCAGGTTGGTGATCCGGCTCAGCCGATCGAACAGCTTGAGCGAGGTGAGCGTGTTGTTCTCGTGGTCGGCGAACGGGTCGGCGATCGAGGACTGGTTGCCGTGAAAGCACGCCAGGTGAAAGGCGTAATCCAGGTCTTCGGGCAGGCCGGCGAGAATGCGCTCGTCGGTGATCGAGCCGAAGACGAAACGGACCCGCGCGTCGGCCGGGATGTTGGCGACGTCCGACGATAGCAGGTTGTCGACGACGATGATCTCGCGCGGTTCCTGTTCGAGGATCTGGTGGACGAGGTTGCTGCCGACGAAGCCGGCGCCGCCGACCACGAGGACCCGTGCATTGGAGAAGTCTGTCTGGGCCATGCCTGCCTATCCTTGCTGCCGGGCCGAGGGCGCCTTGAGGTGCGAGTAGACGTCGGTGATCCCGTGGGCGTCGTACCAGGCGAGTTGGCGCCGCACGGTGTCGGCGAAACCGACCTGCGCCCGCCAGCCCAGCAGGCGCTCGGACTCGGACGGGTCCAGCGCGACCACGGGAACGTCGTCCGCGGCCGGCGGCACGATGGGCACCTCGATGGTCCCCAGGCCCAGGTAGTCGGCGACCAGGTCGAAGATCTCCTTGATCGAGTGCGCCTCGCCGCTGGCGACGTTGAACGCGCCGACCGGCGCCCCGGGTGCGATCGCCAGGTCCATGAAGGCCAGGAAATCGCTCATGTCGAGGAAATCGCGCGACGTATCGGAACAGAAGCAGCCCTGGCCCGCCTTGAGCCGCTTGTAGAAGGTCGGGATCGGGCCGATCGCCAGGCGCGGCCCGGTGACATTGGCGATGCGCAGGGTCATCGTCGGCACCCCCGACAACAGCATGAACTGCTCGCCGGCGGTCTTGGTGATGCCGTAGCTGGTGAACGGCGCCGTCGGGTGGTCGACCGGGATCGGCACCTGCCGGGGCCGGCCGTAGCAGAGCGCCGTCTGGAAGTTGACCAGGCGACCGACGTCGTGGGCCTTGGCCGCCCGCGCCACGTGCACGCTGCCGATGACGTTGGTGCGGCTGTCCTCGACCCAGTCGTCAGGGTCCTTGTAGGCGGCCGCGGCATGCACCACCACCTCGGGCTTGAAGGCTGCGAAGCAGTCGTCGACCAGCGCCGGGTCGGCGATGGTCCCCTCGCGCACCGTGAGCCCGGGCACCTCGGGGACCACCTCGCGCTTGCCGGTCGCGAAGTTGTCGATGACCAGGATGTCGTGGCCCTGGGGCAGCCAGTGTTCGATCAGGTTCGATCCCAGGCATCCGGCGCCGCCGGTAATCAGTATGCGCATGTGCAGATCCCTTGCTCAGTTCTTGTCCTGCAGCCGCAGGTGGGTGTACTCGCCCAGCGTCCCGTGCTGCTGGTAGTAGGCGATGGCCTCGGCCACCGTGGTCTGCAGCGGGGTGAATTCGATGTTGCCGAAATCCTCGAACGTCCGCGAAGGGTCGAGCAGGATCGAGAACACGTCGTCGGGGCCGAGCTGGTGTACATCGGCCTGGGGCCGGCCGGGGACGTCCATCGCCTCGACCACCGCGTCGTAGAGTTCCTGGATGGCGACGTCGGTGCCGGAGGAGAAGTGGTAGGCGCCGTGCCCAACGCCGTCGCACGCCTTGACGGTCACTGCGGCCAGGTCCTTGACGAACACGAAGTCCCGGCGCGACTCGGTGACGAAGCACTTCTTCCCGTCCTTGAGGCGCTGGTAGAAGATCGGCAGCGGGCCGGCCACGTTGCGCGGGCCGATGACGTTGGCCAGGCGGAAGGTGACGTAGTCGATGCCGGAAAGCTCGATGTAGTACTCGTTCGCGGTCTTGGAGATGGCGTAGCTGCTGCCGGCCGGGTTGCGCGGATGGTCGAGGCGGATCGGCTGCTGCATCGGCTTGAGGCCGTAGCAGAGCGCGGTCTGGTAGTAGACGAAGCGCTTGACGCCGCACTTCCTGGCCAGGTCGACCATCAGCGCTCCGCCGACGCAGTTGGTCAGGGTGTCGTTGTACCAGTCGTCCGGATCCTTGTAGGAGCAGGCCGCGTGAACCAGTGCGTCCGGGCGCAGGTCGCCGATCAACTGCTCCATCAGCGGCTTGTTGGCGATGCTGTCGATCACCACGGTCAGGTCCGGGTGGTCGGCCAGGTGCTCGCGCCGCCCGGTGGCGAGGTTGTCGACCACCGTCACCTGATCGCCGCGTTCCAGGAGCATCTCGACGACGTGGGACCCGATCTGTCCAAGTCCGCCGGTAACTAATACCTTCATATCAAATCATCCCATCTCGGTTGGTAAGTGTGTTGAGGTTCGATGGCGTGATCCGTCCTACGCCAACTGTTTCAGGCCGGCCCGTTCGCGGCCGCCCTGGTGCGCATTGGCGGTCACGAGAATATCCAGGATCCTGCCGGCCGACGCACCCTCTCCGTAGGGAGACGTGCCGCCGGTGGCCGGCGTCCCGGCCTGCGCCTTGGCAAAGCATTCCAGGATCTTCCCGCGGTTTGCCCCCGCCAGCTGATTCCATCCCAGGGCCACCGTTTCGACCCACTCGGTTTCGTCGCGCATGGTGATGCACGGCACACCGTAGAAGAAGGCCTCCTTCTGCACGCCACCGGAATCGGTGAGGATCGCCCGCGCTGCCTGCTCGAGCGCGACCATGTCCAGGAACGGCAGCGGTTCGGTAACGACCAGGGGTGCTAGCAGAGGCTCCAGGCCGTATTGACCGACCAGCTTGCGTGTGCGCGGATGCAGCGGGCAGACCACCGGCAGACTGCCGGCGATTTCGGTGAGGGCCGCCAGGATCTCGCCGAGCCGGTCGGGATCGTCGGTGTTTTCGGCCCGGTGACAGGTCGCCAGCGCGAAATCCCCACCCGCGAGATCGAGCCGCTTCAATATCGTGCTGGTTTGCCGGGCCCGTTCGCGGTAGTAGAGGGCGACGTCGTACATCACGTCACCGACGTTGAAGACCCCCTCGGTCACCCCTTCGGCGCTGAGATTGTCGACCGCCGTGACGGTCGGACAAAACAAAATCGAGGCAACGCGATCGGCAAGGATGCGGTTGATCTCTTCCGGCATGCGCATGTTGAAGGAACGGAGCCCAGCCTCGACATGCGCCACCGGAATATGCAGCTTGGCGGCGGCCAGCGCGCCCGCCAGGGTGGAGTTGGTGTCGCCATAGACCAGCACCCAGTCGGGCTTCTCGTCCAGCAGGATCCGTTCGATGCCCTCCAGCATGCGCCCGGTCATCTCCCCGTGCAGCCCACCGGCGACTTCCAGGTTGAATCTGGGCTCCGGGATATCGAGTTCCTCGAAAAAGACCCGCGACATGTTCGCGTCGTAATGCTGGCCGGTATGGACGATCAGCTCGTCGATCTGCCGCGCGGGAGCGTTACGGATGGCCCTGGAGACGGTGGCCGCCTTGATGAACTGCGGACGGGCGCCGACGACGGTGACGATCTTCATGCCACGGCCTCCACCACCTCCGCGAGGGCGCCCACGATCCTGGCCTGGGTCGCGGCATCGAGATGGGGATGCATCGGCAGGCTCACCACGCGTGACGCCACGGACTCGGCATGGTCGAGGTCGCCCGCCACCCGGGAAATGTCCCGGTACGCCTGCTGTTGGTGCAGCGGCACCGGGTAGTGCACCGCGGTCGGAACGCCCGCCGCCTTGAGCCCGGCAAGCACCGACTCGCGGTCAGCGACCTGGATGGTGAACTGGCCCCAGACGCTGGTCCGGTCGCGACGCAGCGCCAACGGCTGCACGGGGGTGACGTCCGCCAGCAACGCCAGGTACCTGTCGCCCGCTTCGATCCGCCGCGCCACCTCCCAGTCGAACCGCTCCAGCTTGGCCAGCAGCACGGCGCACTGCAGCGTGTCCATCCGGCCGCCGACGCCGACCCGGGTGTGCACGTAGCGCCTGGACTGGCCGTGGACCCGGATCTCGCGCATCGCCTGCGCCAGGGTGTCATCGCTGGTGAAGATCGCCCCGCCGTCGCCGTAACAGCCGAGCGGCTTGCTCGGGAAGAAGCTGGTGCAGCCGACGGTCGAGAGGTTGCCGCTGCGGCGCCCCTGGTAGGTCGCGCCGAAGCTCTGCGCCGCGTCCTCGATCACCGTCAGTCCGTGGGCCGCGGCCAGGGCATTGATCGGGTCCATGTCCGCCGGCTGGCCGTAGAGGCTGACCGGCATGATGGCCCGGGTCCGCTCGCTCAGGGCCGCCTCGATCCGGCTCGCGTCGATGTTGCAGGTGTCCGGCTCGATGTCGACGAACACCGGGGTCGCGCCGACCAGGGCGATCACCTCGGCGGTGGCGACGAAGGTGAACGGCGTGGTGATCACCTCGTCCCCCGGGCCGATGCCGAGCGCCATCAGCGAGATCAGCAGCGCCTCGGTGCCGCTGGCCACGGTCACGCAGTGGGCGGCGCCGGTGTAGGCCGCCAGCCGCTGTTCCAGCTCGGCCACCTCCGGCCCGAGGATGTACTGGCCGTGGTCGAGCACCGCCTGGATGCGGGCATCGATCTCCGGCTTGAGCGCCTGGTACTGCGCCTTGAGATCGATGAACGGTAGTGGTTCGGACACGGACGGTGACTCGGCTGGTTGAGGTGTTTTCAAGGCAACAGGACGGCCGGAACACCCAACGACCCTGTCGAGCGGCGCATTATCCCATGGATCGCGGGCGATGGGTGGGGTAGCGGCAGATCGGATCGGCAGCCAGGCTCGGCGCCGCCACGCGCCCCGCAATGCGGCCGGGGGCCGGGCTCGCCGCCCGTACTTTTGGGCGGGGTGAATCCGGCGGCCGTCCGGTTCGGAGATGGTGGGACCGCTCAATCCACCCCACGCTCCGCGCTCACCTCCACCACCTGGATCCGCCAGCGCCGGTACCAGCGCTCCCGCCCCAGACGCTGCGCCTGGCGATGCTCCGGATGGGCGCCCCAGGCGTGCACGGCGTCGCGGTCACGCCAGTAGGAGACGGTGATCCCGCGCCGCCCCTCGCGCACCGACTCCAGGCCGAGGAAGCCGGGCTGGACTCGCGCCAGCGCCTCCATGCGCGCGGCCATTTCGTCGTAACCGTCTGTATCGTCAGATAATTCAGATGTGAAGATCACCGCCACGCAGGGAAGTGGCAAGGTCGTAGCCGATTTCACGAAACCGGCCCGTGAACCTTGGCGCGTCTCTTTTGACCTTGTCGCCATGCTGTGAGATCCCATCTCCGGCCCGCGCACCGTGCGCCTTGGCCGATGTCAGAGTTGGACTGCCCCTACGGGATTGGTTGCTGCGGTGTATCGGGCAGGCACAAGGCCTGCCCCTACGGGCTGTGACCGCTGAACGCAGGCCACGCTGATCGCATGACCCCGCGTGCGTATCAAATCGTCGTGATCGATTTGAACACCCCTACCACCCCACCCGCCGTAGGCACCAACCGCCCCGTCCGTAGGGGCGACCCTTGTGGTCGCCCGGTTACAGGTCGCCCGAGTCCTGGTAGGCATTGTCCCAGGCGGGCACAAGGCCTGCCCCTACACCGTCACGGGCGACCACAAGGGCGTTTAATGGCTAACCTGTCCAGGTTTCCCGATGGCATCAATCACCTGCAGTCAAATAGCTCGGCAGGTCCATGCTGTCGTGCAGCAGCCTGAGTACATCTGTGGTCTCCCCAGCGCCGACGCGAAACACGACCAGGTGCCGCCCCTTGCGTCCCTGACGGGCGACGTGCAATACGCGGACACCGGGCTGTATTTCGTCTCGAGCTCTGGCACCTGGAATGTCTGGTCCATCCCTCAGTGCCTCGATCGCCTGAGTCATCGTCTCTGCGTAGGTTACGGCTTGCGTCTCCCCAAAGGTCGTTGCCGTCCAGTGCAGGATTTCGCGATAGTCCTCTTCAGCCTGGCGACCCAGCCGAACCGGCCAGCCAGGTTTCATGCGCCCGTGATCGCTCCGGAGGCCATGGCGGCCAAATGCGCTCTGAGGGAATCTGTGGATTCAAACGAGGTGAATCGCCCCTGTTCGAAGTCTGCCACACCTACCGTCACCGCACTGCGCAGGGCTTCCAGGCGTGAGGCCTCCTCGGCCTCGCGTCGCTCGATCAGCCGAATCCCCTCCCGCAAGACCTCGCTTGCATTCTGGTAGCGGCCGCTGCTGACGAGTTGCTCGACGAACTCGGTCTGGTGGTCGGTCAACACGACATTACGAGTGGGCACGGCGATCTCCCGGGAAAGGTCATTGGCAGAATATGCCAATGCTTCCGTGCAAGTCAATTCAGCCACGGCCTGCGGCAAGGCTACGGTCGGCTCGGTTCGGAATGTTGGGCACGCTGACTTGATCGGCGAGCCAGAGTGCCAGTGGCTGAGCTATCACATTGGTGATATGGTGACATTGCACATTTGAGTCGTGTGGAGAAGAGCGATGAGCAGACTGACCATTACGCTGGACGACTCCCTGCATCAGGCTCTGAAAGAAGCGGCCGCCAGGCAGGGTCGCCCAATCGGCAAGATCATTGAGGAGAGCCTGGTGTTGCGGGGCATCAAGCCCGTGGAAAGTGCTCGGCAGCTTGTCGCACGCGCCCGGCAGAACGCGGGTTGCAGTGAAGACGAGGCCATGCGGCTCGCGGTCGATGAAACCCGTAGCGCACGCCGTGCATGACGTCGCGCCTGTTCGTTATCGACACCAACGTCGTGGTCGCTGGGCTGATCAGCGCACAGTCTTCAAGTCCCACCGTACGGGTACTCGATGCGATGCTCGATGGTCGTTTGCTGTTTCTGCTCTCGCCTGCACTGTTGAGCGAGTATCGACAGGTCTTGCTGCGGCCTGGATTGGCACGTCTGCATGGTCTCGGCGAGGACGAGGTCGATCGTCTATTGACCGAGTTGACGGCAAATGCACTTTGGCGGGAACCGGATCAGGCCTCGGCCGAATCGGCGCCGGACCCTGGCGATGACCATCTGTGGGCATTGCTCGCCAGCGAACTCGGGGCGGCTCTGGTTACCGGCGGCCGTCTGCTGCTCGAGAATCCCCGCTCGGACGGTGCAGTCATGACTGCGTCGGCCTGCGCGGTGTTGCTGGGTTGATTGGGCCGGCGGTCCCCGTTCTGTGCGAGGAGTGATCCTCGACGCGAACGACCGGTATGGGGATGTTGGGCACGCTGCGCTTTGCCCAACCTACATGGTGGACCTGTTCGTTTCCCTCGTGACATCAACTGCCTGCAGTCAAATGGCTCGGCGTGCCCCATGGGCAGGCATGGCGGCAAGCGTCAGCTTGTAATCCACTTACCTCACTCGAGCAGGCTCATCCCCGCCTTCGCGGCGGCCTTGTCGAAGGTCATCACGCGTGCGCATCCGGCGCCGATCGCCAGCTGCTCAACCAGGCTGTCCGCAAAGTCCGCCTTGGACTTATCGAAACGTCGGAGCGCCTTCCAGACGAGTTCCGAGTCCTGGACCAGCAGTTGCCGTATGCTGAGGAGACGCCGGACAATCTCGGCGATGTCGGCACGCGCGGCGCCATAGCAGCTTTCGCACACCCAGGCCAACTCAACTAGAACCACCAGACTGATGTAGCCCGGAACCTCCGGACGACATTCTTCTTCGATCAAGTGTGTCGCCAACCGCGACTGGCTCGCATCATCCTGGGCTATGTAGCGAACCAGCACATTGGTGTCGAGACCGATCATCCAGAACGCCCTGCCCGCTTCAGTATTGCGACGTTCATGTCGTCGATGCTGACCGGCCTAGCCGGTTTACGCAGCAGGCCTTTCAGCGACTTCACGTCACAGTTGGCCGGCTGGATCGCGAACCCACCGCCATCGAGCTCAACGAATTCAAGCCGGTCACCGGTCGCCAAACCCAATCGTTGCCTTATCTCGGCGGGAATGGTGATCTGGCCTTTGCTAGTCAATGTGGCGGTCGTCATGGGAGTTCTCCAGCGGAGTCAGTTCCTTACATTAGTGTAAGGGCCTGATGGAATCAAGCGCGCGAGGAGTGATCCTCGGCGCGAACGGTCGGTATGGGGATGTTGGGCACGCTGCGCTTTGCCCAACTACTCGGGCTTTGCTCCCGCAGGGATGGCCGAATGGGCGTGGGTGCGGGTCCGGTAGTGGCAGGGATCAGCGACTGCGGTGCAGTGGTGGCGACAACCGGAGTTATGGGCTACACTGTAGCGCAGTTGATCAAGGAGAGTAGCTATGCCTGCCAATGCCGTCGTTCGTGCCCGTATTGACGAGCACATCAAGGAAGAAGCCAGTGCGGTGCTTGCGGCCATGGGGCTGACCGTGTCCGATGCCTTCCGGATCATGCTCACCCGCGTGGCTCGCGAAAAAAAGCTGCCATTTGAGCCTTTGGTTCCCAACGCAACCACCATCGAGGCGATGAAAGAAGCCCGCCGCGGTGGGTTGAAGTCGTTCTCGAGCGTCAAGGACCTGATGACTGACCTGAATGCGGACGATTGAACCGACGAGCCAGTTTCGGCGCGACTACAAGCGGGAATCCAAGGGGCAACATCGCCAGACGATTGAAGGGGATCTTGCGGAAGTCATCGAGGCACTGGCAAATGATCTGCCGTTGGCACCCAAGCATCGCGATCATCCACTGACCGGCGACTGGAAGGACCACCGCGATTGCCACGTCAAGCCCAACTTGGTACTGATCTACCGAAAACCCAACGATACCGTACTCCAGCTTGTCCGTTTGGGTTCGCACAGCGAACTGGGGCTGTAATCAGCCGGTCTGGCGCAGCCGCCCGGCATCGGTCTGCGGCCGACGGTCCCCTTTCTGTGCGAGGGATAATCCTCGGTGTGAACGGCCGGTATGGGGTTGTTGGGCACGCTGCGCTTTGCCCCGCTTACGGGCTCGAGAAATTGTGCGAGAGAAGGCGCCGGGCCGTGGGTTCACGGCCCGGCGCAAGGCATCAGGCCGGGCTGGAGGAGGCGCGGTCGCCGCCGACGGCGGTGTCCCCCTTGCCCTGCTCGGGCGACTCGGCCGCGACCGCCTGGTCCTTGACCGTCTCGTACCAGAGGTCGTGGTGCTGCTCGGCCCAGTTGACGTCGACGTTGCCGTAGACCATGCCCTCCAGCGCCCCCTCGGTGCCGAGGGTGGCGATGTAGATGTGGCCGATCAGCATGGCGCCGACGATCAGGCCGGAGACGCCGTGCAGGTAGTGCATGTACTGCATGGTCTCGCGGGTCTGCCCGAACTGCGGGAAGTCGAGCACCATGCCGGTGACGATGATCACGCCGCCGGCCAGGGCGACGATCCAGAACCAGACCTTCTCGCCGCCGTTCAGGAACTCGGCATGCGGATGGCCCTTGCCGACCAGGCCGCCGCCCTTGGCGAACCAGGCGAAGTCGATGCCCTTGGGCATGTTGTCCTTGAGCCAGGCCAGGATCATCACCACCATGCCGACGAACAGCAGCGGTCCGAGGTAGTTGTGGCCGTTCTTGGAGAGCAGCGCCAGGGTGGCGAACGCCTCCTTGCCGAGCAGCGGGATCAGGAGCGGCTTGCCATAGAGGATCACCAGGCCGGTCACCAGCTGGACGATGAACAGCACCGCCACCCACCAGTGGATGATGCGGTGGACCAGCGGCCAGCGCTCGACCACCCGGCCCGAGCGGCCCTTGTCGATGCGCACGGTGCCGCGCGCCAGGTAGAACAGCAGCACGGCGCCGGCGAACAGCGCGAAGGCCCAGGCGCCGATCCTGGTCAGCTCCTCGTTGCGCTGGACCATCCACTCGCTGCCGGCGACGTTGATCAGGTCGGCCGTGTTGCCCGGCGCCGACGGGGTGTAGCCGCTCTCGCCCTGGCGCAGCGAGCGCCAGTAGTCGGTGGCGATGTCGCCGCTGCCCGGCGGGGCCGCGACCGGCCGCTGGGCCGTCGAACGCTGCTCCTGCGCCAGCGCCGTCCCGGCGCCGAGGAGCAGGAGGAGGATCAGGAGCAGGCCGAGTCCGGTCGGCCGCCGCGACACGCGAGATAGCTGGGTCATGGTCATATACGGTCACCTGCTCGCAGTGACCTGCCGACGCGCCGGCCGGGAGGTCGGTGGGACGGGGGAACGGGTGGCGTCCCGCTGCATGCGGGACGCCACCGGCAGGTCACCGTTTCGCTTCCCCGCGTGACTGCTCACGCTGCTGGCGGCCGTAGGCCAGGTCCCAGCCCCAGGCGCCCGCGGCCGAACCGCGCCAGACCACGCGCTCGCGGTAGATGTCGGCGACCATGTTGGCGTCGCCGCCGATCAGCGCCTTGGTCGCGCACATCTCGGCACAGAGCGGCAGCTTGCCCTCGGCCAGCCGGTTGCTGCCGTACTTGCGCTTCTCTTCGGCGGAGCCGACCTCTTCCGGGCCGCCGGCGCAGAAGGTGCACTTGTCCATCTTGCCGCGCGAGCCGAACGAGCTCTGCGACGGGAACTGCGGCGCCCCGAACGGGCAGGCGAAGAAGCAGTAACCGCAGCCGATGCAGATGTCCTTGTCGTGCAGGACCACGCCGTCGGCGGTCTGGTAGATGGTGTCGACCGGACAGACCGAGATGCACGGGGCGTCCGAGCAGTGCATGCAGGCGACCGAAACCGAGCGCTCGCCCACCTCGCCGTCGTTGATGGTGACCACCCGCCGGCGGTTGATGCCCCACGGGACCTCGTGCTCGTTCTTGCACGCCGTCACGCAGCCATTGCACTCGATGCAGCGGTCGGTATCACAGAGAAATTTCATGCGTGCCATGGGTCAATCCTCCTCAGGCAGCCTTGATCCGACACAGCGAGCACTTGGTCTCCTGCATCTGGGTCACCGAGTCGTAGCCGTAGGTCAAGACGGTGTTGGCCGCCTCGCCCAGGATGTAGGGGTCGGCCCCCTCAGGATACTTGCTCCTGAGGTCCTTGCCCTCCATGTGCCCGGCGAAGTGGAACGGCAGGAAGACCACGCCGGGCGCAACGCGCCGGGTGACCAGGGCCTTGACCTTGATCCGTGCCCCCTCCGGGCCCTCGACCCAGAGCATGGAGCCGTCGCGGATGCCGGCGTTGTTGGCATCCGACGGATGGATCTCGGCGAACATCTCCTGCTGCAGTTCCGCCAGCCACGGGTTCGACCGCGACTCGTCGCCGCCGCCCTCGTACTCGACCAGGCGCCCGCTGGTCAGGATCAGCGGGTAGTCCTTGGCGAAATCCTGGTCCTGAATCGACTTGTAGATCGTCGGCACCCGCCAGAACGACTTGCGGTCGGCGTAGGTCGGGTACTTGGCGACCAGGTCGCGCCGTGGTGTGTACAGCGGCTCGCGGTGGATCGGCACCGCGTCGGGGAAGTTCCAGACCACGGTGCGCGCCTTGGCGTTGCCGTAGGGGGCGCAGCCGTGCTTGATGGCGACGCGCTGGATGCCGCCGGAGAGGTCGGTCTTCCAGTTGCGACCTTCCGCCTCCTGCTTCTCGGCCTCGGTGAGGTCGTCCCACCAGCCGAGTTGCTTGAGCATCTTGGCGTCGAACTCGGGGTAGCCGTCCTTGAGTTCGCTGCCCGGCGGGAAGGAGCCGTTGGCCAGCAGGCTGACGCCGTCGCGTTCGACACCGAAACGGGCGCGGAAGCCCATCCCGCCCTTGTCCACCGGCAGCGCGGCGTTGTAGAGCACATGCGAGCCGGGATGGTTGATTTCCGCCGTACCCCAGCACGGCCACGGCAGCCCGTAGACGTCGCCGTTGGCCGGCCCGCCCTCGGCCAGCAGCGTGGTCCAGTCGAACGTGTGCCAGTTCTCCTGGTGCTTCTTCAGCCGCTCCGGGCTCTGGCCGGTGTAGCCGATGGTCCACATGCCGCGGTTGTACTCGCGGACGATGTCCTCGATCAGCGGTTCGTCGTTGTTCACCGCGATGTGCTTGCACAGCTCCTTCTCGACGCCGAACTTCTTGGCGAACTTGTACATGATGGTCTGATCGGGCAGCGACTCGAAGATCGGCTCGATCACCTTGCTGCGCCACTGCAGCGAGCGGTTGGACGCCGTCACCGAGCCGTAGGTCTCGTACTGGGTCGCCGCCGGCAGCAGGTAGACGCCATCGCTGCGTTCGTGCATCACCGCCGACGCGGTCGGGTACGGGTCGACGATGACCAGCAGGTCGAGCTTGTTCATCGCCTTGACCATCTCGGTGCCGCGCGTCTGGCTGTTGGGCGCGTGGCCCCAGAAGACCATCGCCCGGGTGTTGTCCTTCTGCGCGATGTTGGCCTTGTCCTCGAGCACGCCGTCGATCCAGCGCGATACCGGGATGCCCTTGGTCTGCATGACCGGCACGTCCTTGTCGCCCGCCTTCTCGTAGCTGCCCTGGTCGAAGCGCGACTTGACCCACTCGTAGTCGAGATCCCAGACGCGCGCCCAGTGTTTCCACGAACCCTCGGCCAGGCCGTAATAGCCAGGCAATGTGTCCGAGAGGACGCCGAGATCGGTCGCGCCCTGGACGTTGTCGTGGCCGCGGAAGATGTTGGCGCCACCGCCCGGCACGCCGATGTTGCCCAGCGCCAACTGCAGCACGCAGTAGGCCCGGGTGTTGTTGTTGCCGGTGGTGTGCTGGGTGCCGCCCATGCACCAGACGATGGTCCCCGGGCGGTTGTCGGCCAGCGTCTTGGCCACCCGCTCCATCTGTGCCGGCGACACGCCGACCACGTTTTCGACCTCGTCCGGAGTCCACTTCGCGATCTCCGCGCGGGTCTGCTCGAAGCCGTAGACGCGCTGATCGATGTACTTCTTGTCCTCCCAGCCGTTCTCGAAGATATGCCAGAGCAGGCCGTTGATGAAGGCGACGTCGGTCCCGGGGCGGATGCGCACGTACTCGGTGCTCTTGGCCGCGGTCCGGGTGAAACGCGGATCGACGACGATCAGTGCAGCGTCGTTGCGCTCCTTGGCCTGCAGGATGTGCTGCATCGCCACCGGGTGCGCCTCGGTCGGGTTGGAACCGATCAGCAGCATCGCCTTGGAGTTGTGCATGTCGTTGTAGGAGTTGGTCATCGCACCATAACCCCAGGTGTTCGCCACCCCGGCCACGGTGGTGGAGTGGCAGATGCGTGCCTGGTGATCGACGTTGTTGGTGCCCCACATCGCCGCGAACTTGCGGAACAGGTAGGACTGCTCGTTGCTGAACTTGGCCGAGCCGAGCCAGTAGACCGAGTCGGGTCCGGACTGCTCGCGGATCTGCAGCATCTGGTCGCCGATCTCGTTGATCGCGGTCTCCCAGGAGACGCGGGTCCACTTGCCGCCGACCAGCTTCATCGGGTACTTCAGGCGCCGTTCGCCATGGCCGTGCTCGCGCACCGAGGCGCCCTTGGCGCAGTGCGCGCCGGCGTTGAACGGGTGGTCGAAGGCCGGCTCCTGGCCGGTCCAGACGCCGTTCTCGACCTCGGCATAGATGCCGCAGCCGACCGAGCAGTGGGTGCAGATGGTGCGCCTGACCTCGGCCTTGCCGCCGCTGGCGGCGGGCGTGGCTGCCTCGGCCTTGCGCACCATCGACGGCGACAGGGCCGTGGCCAGCGCCGTGCCACCGGCCGCGAGGCCGCTGTAGCGCAGGAAGGTGCGGCGGTCGATACCGGCAGCGGCGTGGGCGCCTTCGGTCGCCGCCTGGGGGATGGTCTGGGTTCGTGTCAGTTTCATGACTCCGTCCTCTTCAGGTGGTCACCCGGCCTCAGGCGCGGCAGGTGCGGTAATAGGCACGTACGTGCTCTGATTCGCTGTAGCCAACGCTCTTGGCCACCGGTTTGTTTTCGATTTCGACTGCTGACGGTGCGGCCACCGTCTTGCTCGCCGCAGCGACCGCGACCGCCGAACCGCCGGCAATCGCGACCTTGCGGAGAAATTCGCGGCGGCCCTGCCGGTCGATCTGTTCTGACTTGCGCATCGCTGGTCCTCCTTAGCTAGTGAAAATGCCGGGCATTTTTTGGTCAGCTAGTCCGGCAGGCTGAAATACTTGGTCTCCAGGTCACTGAATGCCGTCCCCAACTGGCTGACGGCGCGGTAGAAGCGGGCGGCCTTGGCCTGGTCGAGGTCGCGCCAGAAGCGCGCCACGCAGGGGCCGAGATGGGCGGTGTAGAAGCGCCGCTGGGTGGCGTAGTCGGCGCCGCGGTCGGGGTCGGCGATCAGCAGCGCCATCACCTCGCACAGCGCGGCGATGTGGTCTTCCGGCTCGGAGACCCCCTCCTGGCGGGCGAAGCCGAGCCGGGCCAGGTCGTCGCGCAGGTCGGTCAGCGGCCACTCCATCAGGAAGCCGGTCAGGTACCACGAGGCGTACGGCAGCACCTCGCCGCGGCCGATGCCGATGAACAGCTCCTGGTACTCGTCGGCCAGCGCCTGGGCATCGGTCGCGGCCGCGGCCGCCGCCAGGGCGCGCCAGGCGCGGTCGAGCACGCTGTCGCTGCCGCCCTCGACCTCGGTGAGCGCCAGTTCCGCCAGCAGGTCGGCGTCCGGCGGCCGCGCCAGCAGCGTCCCGAGCAGGGCGTAGTTGGCGGCGCGCAGCGCGGCGTAGCGGGCCTCCTCGGCCTGCAGGTCGGCGGCTTGGGTGGCGCCTTGCAGTTCCATGTCAGTTCACCCTCATGCCCGGTCCCGGCGGGGCCTCGCCGTCGCTGAACATGGCGCGGACGCGGCAGTCCTCGCACATCTTCAGCCGCGCCAGGCCGTTGCCCTGGAACATCGGGTGGTCCTTCAGCTTCTCGGTCATCAGCGCGATGACGCTCGGGGTCGCGAACGGCTTGCCGCAGCCGATGCAGCGCAGCGGCTCCTCCATCTTGAGCACCCGCTGCTGGCGGCGCTGCTCGGGGTCGGGCTGGTAGCGCGGCACCAGGGCCAGCGCATCCTCCGGGCAGGCGCTGACGCAGAGCCCGCACTGGACGCAGTTCTGCTCGACAAAGGCCAGCTTGGGCGTGTCACCGCCGTCGTGCAGCGCCTTCAGCGGGCAGATCGAGACGCAGGCCAGGCAGAGCGTGCAGGCGCCGTGATCGAACGCCAGGTCTCCGAGCGGTGCGCCGGACGGCAGCGGCACCGGCGCACTCGGCCGGCCGCCGGCCTGCCACAGGTGGTCGAGCGCCATGGCCAGGGTGGTCCGCTTGTCCTGGTCGGTGGCGAAACGTCCCGCCGGCAGCGCGCCGGTCGCTTCGCTGCCGGTGGCCGGCAGGGCGCTGATCCGTGCCACCCGCTGACTGCTGACGCCGAGGCCATCGAGCAGCGCCGTGGCCCAGGCCAGTTCGCGGTCGAGCACCGCGCGCACCGTCGGCGACAGGTCCGGATCGTCGAACAGCAGCACCTCGCGGGCGCCGAAGGCGAGGATGGCGAACCAGCTCTCCGGGCCGATGGCGCCGACCTCCTCGACCGCCACCGGCAGCACCTGCTCGGGCAGCCGCTCGAGCCAGTCGTCGGGCTGCGCCTCGGCCCAGCCGCGGGCGTGGAACAGCACGCTCGGGGGCTCGGCGCCGTGGTCGCGGTAGAGCGCCAGCGCCCGCGCCACCGCGTCGAGCAGCTGCGGCCGCTCGGGGTAGGCGTAGCCGATCGCGCCCGAGGGGCAGACGGTGGCACAGGGACCGATGCCCTGGCACAGGTGGGTGTCGATGGCGATGCTCTCGGCCCCGGGCGTGAGCGCCCAGGCGGGGCAGACCTCGGCGCAGCGGGTGCAGCCGGTGAGGCCGCTGGCGCCGCGGGCGCAGAGATCGGCCGCGTAGCGGATGTAGACCGGTTTCTCGAACTCGCCGATCAGCTCGGCGGCCTCGGCCAGGGCCGTGGCCAGGGCGGCGTCGTCGGCCGGGGCGAAGTAGCCGGGCGGACGCCGCTCGGCACCGAGCACCGGCTGGCCGGTCAGGTCGATGACCAGGTCGAAAAAGCGCTGCTTGTCGATGGTGCGCGGGTTGCCGACCAGTTCGCCGGCGCGGACGGTCACCTCGAAATGGCCGAGGTAGCCGCTGACCTGCTCCAGGGTGCCGCGGTAGAGGCGGGCCTCTTCCTGCGGCGGGCGCCAGCCGGCGTCGGCAGCGGCCCCGGTCAGCAGTGCGGTGCAGTGCGGAAAGTGGCGCAGGGTTTCGGCGGCGGTGCGGACCCGTTCCAGCGGGCCGGCGATCAGCAGCGTGCCGCGCGATCCGTAGCCCACCACCCCGGCGACCGGGGCCGGTTCGAGCTTCACCGCCTGCAGCGCCGCCGACCGCGGCGATCGGGATGCCGCGGGACCGGTACTGATATTCCGCGCTTCCGGGTTCAGCACTCGTTACCTGTCTCTGACCTCGAGGTGAGCGAAATCCGGCCGGCGGCGCCAACCGGACATTGGTCAAAATGCCTATCAAACATAGATCACGGTTTCCTGATTCACAACATTAGAAAAAGTATATGAATGCCGCGCTGCAGCATCCGGTCAGGTGGCGAGATCGCCGTCGTCCTCGACCGCTTCGGCGGCCGTCCCGGCGTCCGGCCGCGGGTCCGGCCCGGCCGCGTCTGCGGCGTCCGGCGCCGCTTGTGCAGCTGGACCAGGCTGGTCGGTGGTCACCACCTCCTGCCCATCGGCTTCGGCGACCTCTTCGGCCCTGGCCCGCGCCTCCTCTTCCCGCGCCTGCATCCGGCGCTGGTGGTAGGTCACGACCTCGCCCAGCTTCTCGAAGGTGGTGTAGTCGTCGTCGTAGTCGTTGAGACCGTCGACGACATTGAACGCCGGCAGATGGAACAGCTTGCGCAGCGCCACCTGGCGCAGGGCGTCGCTGACCCCCTCGGCGAGGAACTGGCTGAAGTCGGACTCGGCGGTCAGCGACTCGACCGGCGGCATGTCGGCGTCGGTCAGTACGCGCTGGGGCGGCGGCGCGGCCGGCTCCGCCGCGGCCGGCACGGCCGCCGGCGCCGCGGCCGCGCGCTGGCGTTCGGCCTTGAGCCGAGCGCGGCGGGCGAGTAACGACTCCCCCGGAGCGGTTTGCGGCCGGTCGGTCATTCCTTGGTCACCTGGTGGCGGCGCTTGTTCTTGCGCTGCGGTGCGGGAACCGGCGACAGCTGCAGCCAGGCCTCGACCCAGGCGCGCAGGTCGCTGGTGAGCGGGCACGACAGCACCTCATCCTCGGTCTCCATGTAATCGAGCGCCTCGCCCTGGCTCAGGGTGGCCAGGCGCGGATCGAGGCTGTCGTCGGTCGGATCGGGGCTGCAGACCAGGAACAGGCGCGGCCGGTCGCTCGACAGGTTGTAGTGGTAGTCGTCGACCTGATCGCGGTAGAGGCGCAGAGGGATGCCGCGGTGGACGACGGTTTCGCCGTCGTCGGGCCGCGCGTCAGGGGCGCCGACCCCGGCCAGGCGCGCGTCGGCGAGGTCCCAGCTGACCGAGTCCCAGCGGCCGACCTGGACGACCTTGCGGACCAGGGAGACGTCGAGTCCCTGGGCGTCGGGCATCAGCTTGCTGGCGGACGAGTCGGCGAGCGGCATCGGCACCTCTTGGATCACGGACTGTCGAAAACCTAGTACGTAGTTCAACTATAGGCCACGCCCGACCCGCCTGCCGTGCCTCGGCCGGCGTGCTACGCTGACTTCGATCAATCAAAAGGCCCTGTCGCGCCATGCTCATGACCGCAACCGCCCCCCGCCCCCTGCTCAGCAACGCTGGCCTGCGCCCGGTCCATCCGGCCACGGTGCTCGACGAGACCGGGGCCACGCGCGAGGTGAGCGTCGCCGGCGAGCATCCGCTGACCCTCTATGTCGACAAGCGCGAGGTGGTCACGCTGATGACCCTGGGCACCCACCCCGAGGCGCTGGTGCTCGGCTTCCTGCGCAACCAGGGGCTGGTCGCGGAGCTGGCCGAGCTGCGCAGCGTGCAGGTGGACTGGGACGTCGACGCGGCCGCGGTCACCACCCACGCCGGCCAGACCGACTGGGACGCCAAACTGGCCCGGCGCACGGTCACCAGCGGCTGCGGCCAGGGCACCCAGTTCGGCAACCTGATCGACCAGATCGAGGCGACCCGGCTGCCCGCGGTCGCGGTCAAGCAGTCCCTGCTCTACGACCTGCTGGCGACCCTGGGCAAGGAGAACGCCATCTACAAGGCGGCCGGCGCGGTCCACGCCTGCGCCCTGTGCCGCGGCACCGAGGTGCTCTACTTCGTCGAGGACGTCGGCCGCCACAACGCCCTCGACGCCATCGCCGGCCAGATGTGGCTCGACGGCGTCACCGGCGACGACTGCATCCTCTACACCACCGGCCGGGTCACCTCGGAGATGGTGATCAAGGCGACCCAGATGGGCGTGCCGGTGCTGCTGTCACGCTCGGGCATGACCCACATGGGGCTCGCCCTCGGGCGCACGGTCGGCATGCTGCTGGTGGCCCGCGCCAAGGGGCGCCACTTCCTCGCCTTCAACGGTGCCGAGCGGATCGAGTTCGACGCCATCCCGGCCGCCTGAGCCGCCGTGCCGGCGAGGGTAGTACCCATGTGGGTCGGGCTTGAGCACCACATTCGGCGCCCCTCACCCTGTCCCTCTCCCGCTGGGAGAGGGGACCCTTCGTTCCGGGTCGGCAGCGAAATCTGAGGATCGGCGCCGCTTTCTCCCTCTCCCGCTGGGAGAGGGGACCCTTCGTTCGGGGACGGCTGCGAATCTGAAGATCTCCGCCTCTTCCCCCCTCTCCCTCAGGGAGAGGGTTGGGGTGAGGGGAGTCCAAATCGGATCCATTGCGCCCGACATCCAGGCCGCGTCGGACTGAAGTCCGACCTACAAAGGGCGTAGGTTGGGCAAAGCGCAGCGTGCCCAACATTTCGGGCCGATCCGACGCGAGCACACCCGGTTCGTGCCGCCCGCGCCGAATCGAGGTCGGCGGCGCCGCCATGCGCCGGCGATGGGCACGCTACGCTTTGCCCATCCTGTCTACGAACTTCCCGTGAGTCGGGCTTCAGCCCGACATCCGCGGTCGCCCCGAAACGGCCCGTGCTAGGCTTGACCTGAACGTATGCCCGGCCGCGGCGCGGCCACTTCCCGACATGGATGCCAACCAGAATCCTTACCTGCTGCTGATCAGCGTCCACGGTCTGATCCGCGGTCACCAGCCGGAACTCGGCCGCGACGCCGACACCGGCGGCCAGGTCAAGTACGTGCTCGAACTGGCCGCGGCGCTGGCGGCCCGGCCCGACGTCGGCCGGGTCGACCTGGTGACCCGGCTGATCGACGACCCCGCGGCCGGCCCCGACTACGCCGTGGCCGAGGAGCCGCTGGCCCACGGCGCGCGCCTGATCCGCATCCCCTGCGGACCCCCGGACTACCTGCCCAAGGAGCAGCTCTGGGACCACCTCGACGGCTTTGCCGACAACCTGCTGGAGTGGCTGCGCACCCAGCCGCGCCGGCCCGACGTGATCCACAGTCACTACGCCGACGCCGGCTACGTCGGCGCGCTGCTGGCGCGCCAACTCGACCTGCCGCTGGTCCACACCGGCCACTCCCTCGGCCGGGTCAAGCGGCGCCGGCTGCTGGCCAGCGGCCTGGACGGCGACGCCATCGAGACGCGCTTCAACATGGCGCGCCGGATCAACGGCGAGGAGGAAGCGCTGGCCGTCGCCGAGTTGGTGGTCACCAGCACCTACCAGGAGATCGAGGAGCAGTACGCCCTCTACGACCGCTACGTGCCGGGACGGATGCGGGTGATCCCGCCCGGCGTCGACCTCGACTGTTATCACCCGCCGAGCGGCGCCGATGACGCCGAGTACGCCCCCCTGACCGCCAGTTTCGACCGCTTCCTGCGCGATCCCGACAAGCCGTGCGTGCTGGCCCTGTCGCGTCTCGACCGGCGCAAGAACAACGTCACCCTGATCGAGGCTTTCGGCACCACCCCGGCGCTGCGTAAGCGGGCCAACCTGTGGCTGGTGATCGGCACCCGCGACGATCCCGACACCCTCGACGACGAGACCCGGCTGATCTTCGACGAGCTGCTGCATGCCATCGACCGCCACGACCTGTACGGCGCCATCGCCTACCCGAAGCGGGTCGCCGGCGAAGACATCCCCGCCTGCTACCGCCTCGCCGCGGCGCGCGGCGGGGTGTTCGTCAACCCGGCGCTGACCGAGCCGTTCGGCCTGACCCTGCTCGAGGCCGCGGCCAGCGGGCTGCCGGTGGTCGCGACCGAGGACGGCGGCCCGCGCGACATCCTCG
>Ga0326597_10000326_pt1 | contig 88822 bp, 69 predicted proteins | sample RVTome_12_FD_203789 | JGI IMG/M metagenome (GOLD analysis project Ga0326597, IMG submission 203789) | Soil microbial communities from uranium-contaminated site in the Upper Colorado River Basin, Wyoming, United States - RVT100D185 | ecosystem: Environmental > Terrestrial > Soil > Contaminated >...
GGCGTGTGCGATGCCGGGGACGTGCACCGCCTCGGCCCTTGCCGGGCTTGGGACCGGGGCCATGTGCGTGAAGACGTGCACCGGCGGCGACAATGCCGGCGAGCCGTGCATCAACGACACGCATTGCCCGGGTGGCGGAACCTGTGGGAACGGCTTCTGCCGCGACCGCTGCGGACGTTGCGCGCCCTAGTGCGGTCAGGGTGGCGTTTCCCGCTCCCCGCGGACATGAAACACGAGACACGGGGCGTCATGCGACTTCGCATAGGAAGTCGAAATCCACGGATTGGGTTTTCACCAACTGCGAAGGCACCGCGAGTTCCGCAAGCGTATTGACGATCCGGATACCGCGGGCTACCGTTGCCCCCGGTTCGCGCAGGTCATGGCGGTGCGCCGAATGCTGGGTGACGCAGTGTGGCACTGTCGCGCGGGAGAACTTCCGGTGGCGATCAGGGAGGATCAGGACCATAAACTGCTCCGCGAGGCGGAAGCGGGCATCCGCGCCTTCCTCATCGCCCAGCGCGACCAAGGCCGCATCGCCGGCAGCTACTATGAAGACGCCGTCTCGAAAACCATCCCCAACCTTCGCAAGTGGTTGCTCGCCGAAGTTCTGGACCGCATCTCGCCCAATCTTCGCGACGGACTTCGCGACGCCATAGCCCGTAAACAGTGGGAGGCGCTGTCCAACGCCTTCTCCCGCGACGTAAGTTTCGGCACCGGCGGAATCCGTGAAAAAATGGGCTCGCGGCGCGAAGAAATCCTCCGACTCAAGCAGGAGGGCATCCACGCGGGCATCATCAAGGGGCCGAACACCATCAACGACGTTTTGCTGCTGCTCACTTCCGCGGGCGTGGCGAGATTCGGCGTAAGCCACAAGCCGCCGCTGGCCAAGATCGTAATCGGTTTCGACAGTCGCGTCCGCGGGGCGGACTTCGCCCGCCTCATCGCGAGCTTGTTCCTCGCTTACGACTACACCGTCTACCTCTTCGATGAGGCCTGCATGTATCCCAGCGTGACCTACGCCGTCCCCACGCTTCGTGCCGATATCGGCGTCTTCATCTCCGCCAGCCACAACGACTTTCGTTACAACGGCTACAAGCTCTCCTGCCAAAACGGCTCCCAGTTCGATCCCGCTCAGCGCGACGACCTCTACCAGAACTACATCCGCACCACGACTTTTTCGGACATTAAGACGCTTTCATTCGCCCAGGCTGCGGAAGACAAACTCTGGTTCCTGGGCGGAGTCCCGTCGCGTGACCGTCGCGACATCCAACGCGGCGAACACGCTGGAATGCCATTGGCCGATCCGCTGCCCGATGCGGGTGAGATCTACGCCGGGCGCGAACATCGCATCATCGACTTGCACACCATGCACGTCGATCACGTCAAAGGCTTCCTCCTCCGCACCGACAGGATCGCCAAGGCCAAGCGTCCTTTGTCGATCGGCTTTTCCGCCTTCAACGGATCCGGGCGCAAAGCCGTCCCCAGACTGCTCAGAGAGGTCGGGTTTAAGAACGTCCGCCGCATCATGAAGCTCGACGTCCTCGACGGCATGTTCCCGGCCTTTTGCAGTGATTCCGGCAAAGAGCAGCAGCCCGACCCCGGCGACTGGCGGGCCGCCGACATCGCCGTGGAAGCCTTTCAAGAAGAGTATCCTGGCGAGTGGGAAAACCTTGATTTGATTGTCGGCACTGACCCCGACGCCGACCGCTGCGGGGTTATCGTGAAAGTCCCGCGGCATCAACAAGAGGCCTATCCGCATCGCGGAACGGGCGAGCTGCGCGACTACTCCCTCATCTCCGCCGACGAGGCCTGGACCCTCATCCTTTGGTATCGTTTGCAATATGAGATCGAGAGATACGGCGCCGTGCGCGAGGTCGAAAAGAAGTTCATCGTTCTTTCGCACACCACGACCGATCTACTGACTTGCCTGGCTCGCAAATTCGGGCTTGGCGTCCTCAAGACTTGGGTCGGGTTTGCCCAACTCGCCGCCGGAACCCGGGCCGTCTGGGACTTGCACGCCGGGCATGACACTCCCGGGTTGACCGTCGACGGTGCACTTCCGTATTACGACGAAGGCCGACGCAGTTCGACCGATGCCGTGTGCAATCGAACCATCCATTCCTGGGAGGGCATGGACGATCGCCGTCGGTGCAACAACATTGCGGCGCTGGAACAGAGCAATGGGTTCACCCTTTTAGGCGGCGTTCCGCCCGACGCTCGCTCGCTCGGTGAGGGCGGCCACGTTCGCGACAAGGACGGAACCTTCGCCGCGGTGCTGGTGGCCGAGTTGGCGCAGTACGCCAAGGAACAGGGGACGAACCTGCTTGACTTGCTCGATGAGAAGATTTACCTCGACCCCGACATCGGACTTTACGTCACCTATTACGAACCCGACCCCATCGACGGTGAATACGAGGGCCTCGCTGGGTACACCAAAAAACGCACTGTTCTTGAAAAGGCCGAGGAGCTGTTCAATAGGGTCCGCTCCGCGGATCACATCGCCGGGTCCGCACAGCGGACCCTACTGGGCGGCGTGTCCGTGGTCAGCGCGACGGTCTATCCGACCGGTAAATACGATGCGATTAACTATTCCGGCTTTCCCGATGAGGGCTATCGCTTCTACTTCGATGCCGATCGAAGATCGCACCTCACCATTCGACCTTCGGGAACCTCAAACGCCTTGCGCTTCCACGTCCAGCTTTTCGGCGGACATCCTTCCCGCGAAGCGCTCATCCGCAAGAAGGCCGAGCTTCGGGCCGCCGCCTCCCGGATCGTTGACCACATTAGACAACTCCTCGGTGCCACGACGTGACCCCCGAAGGCGACCTTCACGACGTGGTCATCGCCTTTGACATCGACAACACTCTCCTCGATCCCCAGGGATCGAACTACCGGGGAAGGATCGTGAAATTCCTGGCGACGCACGATCTCGGTATGAACGCGAAAGAGGCGTCGGAAGCCTTCGAGGCGATACGCCGTAGAGGTTCTGCGTTAGAGCGCATCGGCCTGGCCAATCCGCGGCACGAACCCGGCTGCGCGGACGGGCTCGCGGTCCTTTGCCTTCTTCATTGCGTCAATCCCGATTTTCAAGCTGAATTAAGCATCGAACCCGGCAACCAAGGCGGATACCGCACTGCACTCGCCGAACTCGGAATGCTCCATGACGCGGCAGGCGACGGCAGCTTCGACGATCGACTCGACGCCGAGTGTCGCCTGCTCCGGTACTGTGCGACCGACAGCGGGACCGCACGGTTGCGCAAGGAGGCGTCTCGGATCGCACTGCATCCCACGATCGGGGCTTGGGTGAAAATCTACGAGGCGATCGAGAACGAGGAGCCACTCAACGACGTGCGTCCGATGCTCACGGCCTTGCGCTCCCGCGGGGCAACGCTCGCCGTGATCACCGAAGGGCGCGAGGTCATCCAGGCGAAAAAACTGGAGCGGCTCGGAGTCGCGGACTTCTTCGCCGGTCGTATGCTGGACACCGAGACCGCGGCTGCGCCGCCCGGCATCGGCGAACTAGATGCCGCAATCGCCAAGTTGATCGACGAACGACTTCATACGGCAGGTCCGGTGGGATCCTACGACGAGCTACAATTCCTTTGGCATTATCGTTGCCTGATCGACGAGTGGTCGACCAAGTCGGCGTCGTTCTATGGCCGCTGCCTGCACGCCCTGCAGGGCGATCGAGACAAGCCGCAGTCCGCGCTGGCCAAGCTCACTACTTCATCCGCGGAGCAATGGTCGCATCGCCCGCTGCGCTTCGTCATGGTCGGCGACCGTCATGATTTGGACGTGCTGCCATTGACCGCGCTGCTTGAGAGTGCCATTTGTATGACACTTCAATTACGAATGGGCAAGTACGCCTCGTTGCATCGCGAAGCAGAATTGCCCGCGCAGCAACGTCCTACACGGACCTTTACAAGCTGGAGGGCTTTGTCGAACTTCTTAATCGACGACCTTTCGGCCAAGGACGTTCGGCCCCTCACCAAACCGCCTCCGATCGTTCCACCCGCGTTGGTGCGTTCGGACTACATCGCTTCCGGCCTGAAGAGTTCACTGGAGGCCGTACGCCGCGTCGCCGGATTCTTGTCCGCGACGACTCTTTAGTCGCTCACTTTGGATGGCGGTCCGTGGCGGACGGCGGATTTGGAACCGGCTTCGGTTCGTGCACCGGTCGCACCATCGCGCCATCTTCCGTTTGGGCAAGGAGCCTTTCCCCTGCGGCTTGGTTGTGAACGGCGGTGAACTCGCCGACGACGAAAACCGCATGGTTTCCGCTCCAACCTTTGAGCACTGAATAGCTCTGCTCTTTGGTCGTGAATCGGAAGCGGCCGCGGAGTCGATTTCGTCGGTAATCCCACACCGTAAGAATCCCCGAAAGCGACGTCGATCGACTGTGAACATACGCGGCATCGCGGGTCATACGCGCCGTGCGGCGGTCCACGCGGTATTCCCTTGCGCCACCCGCCGGTAAGCCCCGGGCGACGAGTGATAAAACAAACTCTTTCTCGAAGCGCTTTCCGAAGATGGATCGGGAAAGACTTCGCATCGCCATGCAGAGTTCCTCTTGCTCGTTCACCCAGAAGTAGCACTCGTCGGGGGCCACGCTGACGATCAAGGGTGTGGTTGTGTCGATGCGCTTGGTCCCCAACGGGACGAAGTTGATTTCGGCGCGGCCGGTGCAACCCGAGACGAGGATCGAAAGCAAAAGTTCCATCAAGGTCAAGATTGTCGAATGTCGATTGTCGAATGTCGATTGTGGGGTCACGGTGATGGTCCGCAAATCCAATCGACAATCGACAATCGCAAATCGCCAATTTCGTTAGAGCGGGAATTGTTCACAGAGCGAACGGACATCGCCGCGCACCGATTCGATGACCGCGGCCTCACCCTTGGCGCGGAGCACGCGGTCGATGAGGCCCGCGACGACGCCCATTTCCGCTTCCTTCATGCCGCGCGTGGTGAGGGCCGGGGTGCCGATGCGCAGTCCGCTGGTCTGCGTCGGCTTGCGCTCGTCGAAAGGGATCATGTTCTTGTTGACCACGATGTCGGCGGCGACCAGCCAGTCCTCCGCTTGTTGCCCGGTCACGTCGGGATAGGCGGGCCGCAGGTCGAGCAGCATCAAATGATTGTCCGTCCCGCCGGAGACCAGGCGATTGCCCTTGGCGACCAGACCCGCAGCGAGGGCCTTGGCGTTCTTGAGGATTTGTTGTTGATAGGTCTTGAAATCCGGTTTGAGGGCCTCGGCGAAGGCGACGGCCTTGGCCGCGATGCAGTGCATCAACGGACCGCCTTGGGTGCCGGGGAAAATCCGCGAGTCGATCGTTTTGGCATGGGCCTCCTTGCACATGATTAGTCCCCCGCGAGGCCCGCGAAGGGTCTTGTGCGTCGTCGAAGTGACGAACGCCGCGGTCGGCACCGGGGAGGGGTGCAAGCCGACGGCCACCATCCCCGCGATGTGGGCGATGTCGGCCATGTGCAAGGCGCCGACCTCGGCCGCGATTTCCGAGAACATGTCGAAGTCGATGGTCCGCGGATAGGCCGACGCCCCGGAGAGGATCAGCTTGGGCTTGTGCTCTTTGGCCAACTTGCGAATCTCGGCGAAGTCGAACTGCTCCGTCTTTTTGTCAACGCCGTAGCTGACGATGTTGTATAGCAATCCGCTGATGTTGACCTTCAACCCGTGGGAGAGGTGCCCGCCGTGGGCGAGGCTGAGTGACAAGATCGTGTCACCCGGTTGGAGCACGGCCAGATACACCGCGGCGTTGGCCTGACTGCCGGAATGCGGTTGGACGTTGGCGTGATCGCAGCCGAACAGTTTCTTCACCCGCCGGCGGGCCAGCTCCTCGACGCCGTCCATGTTCTCGCAGCCGCCGTAGTAGCGCTTGCCGGGGTAGCCTTCGGCGTATTTGTTGGTGAACACCGAACCCAGCGCTTGCAGCACAGCCCGCGAGACGTGGTTCTCGGAGGCGATCAGTTCCAGCGTGTTCTGCTGCCGCCGGACCTCGGCCTCCATGACCGGCAGAATCTCCGGGTCCGTGGCCGCGATGGCGGAAAAATCGTACTTGCTTGGTGACGTCATATTCGCTCCTCTGGAGTCCTCATTCACAAGCCAAGGAGATTGTCGATTCCTTCGAGGCTCAGGACAAGCGTCGAATGTCGATTGTCGAATGGGGCGAAACGCAGAAACGCAAAAAAGCAGAAACGCTGAAAATGGGGGTGAAGGAAAGGCTAAAAAGCCGAAACGCTGAAACAGCCGAACATCGAAAACGGACCGCGTGTCGGATGGCGAAAATCGCGACGACCACTCTTGCTTTGATTTGTGAATCATGGCTGTCAAATGGGTTCGTTTTGCGAGTACGTTTTTTTCCAAAGTGTCAAGGCGTGTCACCTCAATTTTACCCTGTTTTTCCCGGGGTTTGCTTGGAAATTACAGTTTTCACGCATCTTGTCATTCCACTGCGCCCTCGCGCGGTCCGCGCGCGGAAGGGGCGCATTAGCAATCAGTCCACCATAATAACGTGACGGGCGCTCGGTGGGAGGCGGAGGCGGGAGCGATCACGGGGCGAAGCCCGAATGGCGAAGAATGAATGGAGAAGGCGGAATGCGGCAACGCCGAAAAGCCGAAACACCGGACCGCGGAAAAAGAGAGACTACGCGGCGGAGAGAGGCAGGGATGCCGGGGCGGCGGGAGGATGGGGTCTTGCGCGCGGTGGGATCGACGCGACACCCATCGGAGCCGCGATCTCTGCGGGGCGCGAGGCAGCGAGGGCAGAGTACCGCTCAAAGAGCAGTGGCAAGGCGTCCTTTTCAACGGTACGACCCAGCCGTTTTTGCGCGCCAAAGGAAGTAAAACGGGTTACATGGGGCTCTCTCACGCGACATCGCGGAATCAGCGTATGCCTTTACCGCCATCGCGGCACCCCCGGCGAGAACAGTCAGAGTGTGCGAAGCGTCGGCGCCAAGAACGGTTCCGACCAGTGACGCGACCGCAGCGACGCCTGGCAGACCATATCCGAGGATTCGCGTCTTATAAGCAACGGACCGAAGATCAGCCTCGAGGTTCTTTATTGCTGGAATCAGCTCCTTATCGGCAGCGATGCGCGCGGCCGCCGAGGCATTTTCTGGGTCGTCACGCAGCGCATGTGCGACGATATCCGCAACCCGTGCTCGGAACTCGAGAAACGAACCAGGAATCTCGTTTCTTAGATCGAGCAGACGGTCGGGAGGGACCATGTCCACGTAAGGGAGCGCCAAGTTCAGTGATTCACAAATGCGTGCCTGACGACTGCGGGTTGCTTCCGTATTCAAGGCATGTTCGATCGCGAGCGCGTGTGCCTGTCGATCGAAGAGAACGGCTGCGTCCAAACGCGAAGCGATTTCCGTGTAATGGACCGCGAAATACACCTCTCGAGGATACATTTTCCTCGCGTTTTCCATGACCTGGAGGCCAAACAGGTGCGTGAGTTCTGTAGGATCGACCTCGGGAAGAAGCTCGCCGACTTGTATGATCGGAATGTGGTCGCCCTCCAGGGGACGTTCGAGCTGAAAAAGGACATGTCCGCCCGAGTCCAGCTTCGCTTGGGCGACGGCAAAACTCCTACCGTCCGGGAGCGTTCCCTTCCGGAGTCCGAACCGCACGGACCGGTCTAGCGCCTCCACTAGGTCCGCCTGATTCGCGACGGACGTGATGTGTGGCGGGTGACCGGATCCCATTCGCGGAACCACGGACGGTCCCCCGAACAGGACGTAACCGGAGTCGAGAGCCTGCCGAAACACGCGAAGCTGCGAAACGAGCGACGCGAGCCATCGTCTGTGCGATTCAGCGGGCGCGTTGTCATCAGGAGCACTGCCGATGTGACGTAGTATTGGGTCGCTGATTACGATTTCATCGAGATACCAGACGACCCGATGCGCGAGTTGGAAAACGCGATCAGTGTAAGGGACAACGCAACGGAACAGGCCCGCTTTTTCCCGAAGGTGTCGGTCGAGCGCCACGTCTCGGGTTTGGGCCCATTGTCGGTAAGCCTTTGAGAAGGTCTGATATGCGTCTGCACTTGGCGGCGAATCGTCGTTGCCTCCGGTACAGATGCCCAGGTCCTTGGCGATTTCCAGGAGGGCGGATGAATGATGAGAATGGTTCGGGGCAATCACAACACATGTCCTTCGAATCGCGGGTGATCCGCTATTCCAAACGTCATAGAGTGGTCTTCTCTCAGATGCACAAAGACCCTTTGCTTCTGGCTCGCTCCCGGACCGGCGCGGACTGGACGGGTGGATGTCCGCACCTGCATAATGAACAGGAAGTCGACGTCGTTCGGGCCTTCAAGAACCTCGGGCGTGGGCACTGCTCGCAGAGCAGTGGCACACGAGCCGAAGAGGATGATTTTTTCCGGGTGGAACTCGTCGGCGATGCGGCGGATGAGTTCCTGGATTTCGTTTAGGGCGACCATTGGCGGCGATCCTGTTCGTTCGGGCACGGCGTAATATACGCTGGGCCGAGGAGGCTGGAAACTCAACTCATGGGGATGAGCCTGACGAATCACACCTCCCCTTATCTCTCCCCTCAGGAGGAGAGGAGTTTCGTGCACATGGGTCCGCAAAGCGGACGCTACGGGTTTTTCTGCTCGATCAACTTCATCAGAATCTCGCGCAGCCGTTCGCAGGAGCGTGCACGTCGATGCCCCTATCCCGTCGGCTCCTCGTATTCCTTGTCGTTGGCCTGGTCCCAGCACTCGGCGTAGGCGAATCGCACGATGGGGTCGAGCTTCTCCGCGAACGATCCGGGGAGTTGGTTACGCCGGATCAGTTCGACGACATCGCCCCAATCCTTGTAGCGCCACGTCACCAGTTTGAGCTCGATCAGCCGGGCCAGCGATACCGTCCGCAGGTCGGCGCAGTCGCGGCTTGGCGGTTCCGCCGCCCCGTCGGGGCGGATCAATTCATTTCCCCGAACACCACGGGTTCCGTCCGGGTGCGCCGGACTCCACCCGTGGCTACTGTCCGGCGCCCCTTCGGGGCGAACGAATGGTCCTTCGAGAGTGTCACGGACCCTGTGCATTGCAACGCCCTGGTTAATAGGCCCCGCGCTTGCGCTTGGGGCTCGGATTGGGGCGGTGTGATCCGAGTCGTCACAAGCTGGACGCCTCGAGCGGTCCCGCTACAATGGGGGGTTCGGCTTTGGGGGCGTGGGCCCCGCGCTTGCGCTTGGGGTTCGGACTGCGCCAGGCACAAGCGACGACGCTACGATGACCCCGGGCTTGCGCTTGGGGTTCGGACTGCGCCAGGGACAAGCGCCGACGCTACGATGACCCCCGGCTTGCGCTTGGGGTTCGGACGGCGCCAGGGACAAGCGCCGACGCTACGGTGACCCCGGGCTTGCGCTTGGGGTTCGGACTGCGCCAGGGACAAGCGCCGACGCTACGATGACCCCGGGCTTGCGCATGGGGTCCGGATTGAGGCGGTTCACGATGATGACGCTTCATGCGATCTGGTTCGATTCCTTGCTTCACCTCTGGGGCGAGCGCGCGGCGTCCTCTCCCACTCAGGGGTCAGACGAGCCGACCGAGAAGGGAGGGTCCGAGGGTTGGGGTGAGGTTGGGGGCTTACCTTGTACCCCTCACCGGGCCTCTCCCCTCGAGGGGAAAGGGGTAAACGACGAGTCGTCTGGAAGCGCCGCGGCATGGTCATCGTCAGCCGTGGGGCGCGATGAACTCCGCCTCGCGGTGGGCGACGTTTGGGACACGCTCCTGGTCACTGCCGCCGCCGACTGCGAGCTTGTTCTCCGACTTCCGCACGCCGACGGCGTCTTGGTTGCGTCGAACTACGCTGCGACGACGCCGCTCGCCGCCCGTGCCGAAACCCGTGAGTCGCGGGTCGAGGAGCTCAAGCAAGCATCCGCCGTTCTTCTCGTCCCTTGCCGGGTACCCACGCTGGCCTTTTCCGTGTCCGACGCCGTCGATCTTCTGACCGCTTGGGTGCCTCTACCGCGTACGGAAATCCGGGGGGGCGACTCGCTTCTCTATTGGTCGCATGTGGCGACGCTGGTCATGGAGCTGCTGGCCGCGCAGCGTTTCGTCCCCGATATCCACCATGCCGGGGACGGCGTGTACCGGGGCTTTTGGCGGGTGGTGATCAGTGACGCCGCGACATCACAGCGCCTAGCGGCCTTGATCGCCTCCATGCCGCCCGTCTGCCGCAGCGTAGACAACCGGAATGAAACTCCCCAGGCCTCCACGCTGGTGGAGAGTTTCCTTTGGATGGCCATCGACGCCCTGGTGCGTCGATGCCTTGAAGGCGATGAGCTTGCCCATGCCCTTCACGATCCATGCACGCCGACGCATTCGTTGCAGATTCAATGGCTGCGCTCTTTGGTCCGGAGCGACTCCACGCTGGCCGCGTCGCGGGACGACGGTTCGTCGATCCACAGTGCGGTTCGCGGCTGGCTGGCCAAGTTGGAGCCGCCGCCGCCGGAGCGAACATGTCGGACCTGTTTTCGTTTGATTCCGCCCGGTCCGTTGCAGGTTATGGCACTCGCTCCAACGCTCACGGGCGTTGGGGCCGGCGATGCCGTCGCCGCTAAACCGCATCCCTGGCGGCTCACTCTGCACGTTCAGGCCGTCAGCGAGCCGTCTCTGGTCGTGGACGCCGCGGATCTGACTTCGCCGGGCGGCGTTCACCCGCGGATACTTCCGCGTCCCTTCGACAACGCGGGCGAGCAGCTTCGAGCGGACGTCGCTCGCGCCGCCCGCCATTTTGCGCCGCTGGCGCTCTGCGCCGAGGCGTCCGGTCCGTTCGAGTGCCCCTTGTCGCTCAACGAAGCGTATGGTTTCCTGCGCGACGCGGCCCCGATCCTGGAATTGGAGGGCTTCGGCGTTTGGACTCCCAAGTGGTGGCGTGAGGATCGTCGTCAACTCCGTATGCGACTGGACATCAAGCCATTACAGACGGACGCTTCGGTGGATGCGTCGCGCATGCGTCTCGACGCCCTCGTGGCCTATGACTGGCGGGTCGCTCTCGGCGACGACGACCTATCCGCGGAAGAAATCACTCAACTCGCCGCCCAGAAGGAACCATTGGTGCGATTGCGGGGGAAGTGGAGCGAAATCCAACCCTCCGAACTGGAAGCGGCGCTAGCCTTTCTTGAAAGGCGCGGCCAGGGAACGACGACGGTTCTGGAGGCATTGCGACAGTGCTACGTCGCCGACGATCTCGGGACCGGGCTGCCCATCGGCGACCTGCGCAGCCACGGGTGGATCGACGACCTGCTCAACAACCGCGCCATGCAGGAAACAGTCGAGCGGCTTTTGCCTCCCACCGGATTCAACGGCTCTCTGCGACCCTATCAACTCAAGGGGCTGGAATGGCTGCATTTTCTTTCGCGGCTGGGCCTGGGGGCCTGCCTGGCCGACGACATGGGACTGGGCAAGACCATCCAGATGATCGCCCTCTGGCTCCACGAACGGCAGTCCGGCGATCCCGTGGGTCCGACGCTGCTGGTGGTGCCGATGTCACTGGTGGGCAACTGGCGCCGGGAGATCGAACGCTTCGCCTCGTCGCTCCAAGTAATGATCCACCACGGCGTGGACCGGCGCACCGGCCAGGAGTTTGTCGATGAAGTCGCCAAGCACGACGTGGTCATCAGCACCTACGCCCTGACCCATCGCGACCTCGCCCATCTGTCCGCGGTACAGTGGCATCGCGTGGCACTCGACGAGGCGCAGAACATCAAGAACCCCGCGGCCAAGCAGTCCGCGGCCATCCGCTCCCTTCAAGCCATGCATCGCGTGGCCCTCACCGGCACGCCCGTGGAGAACCGCCTCAGCGAATTGTGGTCGATCATTGACTTTCTCAACGTCGGATACCTGGGGAGCGCCACGGACTTCCGCCGCCGCTTTGCCGTTCCCATCGAACGTAACCACGACGCCGACCGGGCCGCCCGCTTGCGTCATCTGATACGCCCCTTTGTTCTTCGCCGCCTGAAGAGCGACCCCAGCATCGAAGTCGATCTGCCGGCGAAGATGGAGATGAAGGTTTTCTGCAACCTGACCCGCGAGCAGGCCGCGCTATACGAAGCCGTGGTGAACGACATGCTCGGCCAGATCGACCGGGCGGGCGGCATCCAGCGCCGCGGATTGATCCTCGCAGCGCTGGTGAAACTCAAGCAAGTTTGCAACCACCCGGCTTTGTTTCTCGGTGACGGCTCCGAACTTCCCCATCGCAGCGGCAAGTGCGACCGCCTGACGGAGATGCTCGAAGAAGTCCTGGCCGAGGGCGACCGCGCGTTGATCTTCACCCAATACCGCGAGATGGGCGAGCTGCTCAAAAAACTGATGGAGGAGTCGTTCCGCCGGGAGGTAATCTTCCTTCACGGGGGTAGCACGCGGCAGCAGCGCGACGCGATGGTGGAGCGGTTCCAAAAGGCCGAGGACGCGCCGTTGTTTCTTCTCTCGCTCAAGGCCGGCGGCTTCGGCCTCAACCTCACCGCGGCGAATCACGTCTTTCACTTCGATCGGTGGTGGAACCCGGCGGTCGAGGACCAGGCCACGGACCGCGCCCATCGCATCGGCCAGGACCGACGGGTCCAGGTCCACAAGTTCGTCTGCATCGGCACGTTGGAGGAACGGATCGACGTGCTGCTCGAACACAAGCGGAACCTCGCCGACAATATCATCGGGTCCGGCGAGGAATGGTTGACCGAGTTGTCCACGGACGGCTTGCGCGACTTGTTCGCTCTATCGCGCGAGGCCGTCGCGGAGGATTGAGTATGAACTTCTATGCGAATCGCGCCCCGGAACAGCGCCACCAGAATAGGCCAGCCCCGGTGCACCGGAACCCGGCTAATGTCAAACACCCCGTCGGCGCTTCTTGCTTGCGTACTCCGTGCCGGACTGTTTATAATATGGGCACATGGAGTTCGAATTCACGCAACACGCGAAAGACGTGATCGCCGAAAGGCGGTTGGATTTCGAATGGATCAGGCGGACGATGACAACCCCACAGCTTGTTGAGGATGCCGCCGACGGCACACGGCATTTTCTGGCACAGGTTCCAAAGCAAGAGGGCCGCGTCTTGAGGGTTGTGGTCAACCCACAGGTTGATCCCCCGCTTGTGGTTACCGTCTTTCTTGACCGAAGGATGCGAGGGCGTGTGGGATGAAACTGAAGATCGACGAACAAAGCGACGCCTTGTACTTGCGCCTCAACGAGGACGCCATTGTGGAGTCGGAGGAGGTCCAGCCGGGCGTCATTCTGGACTTCGATGAGCAAGGCCGCGTCGTCGGAGTGGAGCTCCTGAACGTGAAAGAGCGCGCCGCGGGAGCATCCTTGCGCATGGTGACGGTCGAGACGGTGTAGTCAAACGTACGTCCCGGCCTGCCGATGCCGATCATCACAACGCCGCTGATGCTTCTTCCGGAGGCCGGGTGGCACGGACGGATGGGTGTGGCACTGCCCTTGAGCAATGCGTTCTTGAGCCTAGGTCCGTGTTGCCGGACCGCCGACCCCGCCGAGCCGGGATATGGCTCTTTCATTCACAACAGCTCGCTGGTTTATCCCGGCGCACGGAGGACTAAACATGACTACGGATATTGAGTCCGCCCACGAACATCCGCCGTCGCTGAAGGTCGTGCCCACGATTTATCCGACGTCGCCGCCGTTGAAAGAAGTACTGGACGGCTTCTGGCGGACGGGACCGGAGTTTGACTCCTTGACGAGCAGATCCCCACCCCAAGTGGTGGGGCAGCCCCTTCAACCGCCCGACAAGCCGCTGGCCATTCTCGAGCAACTAGGCCAGTCCCCGTTTGAACGGGGCGGCTTTCCTTTGATCGGCTTTCTGGCCACCACCTACGACAAAGTCAGGCGCTACGCATTACGCGGAGGCCTCGCCGATGCTTGACGATCGTGGCCGAAACTCGTACAAAGCGCACGGTGTTGCCGACGTAGCTCAATGGTAGAGTACGGCTTTCGTAAAGCCGGGGTTGAGGGTTCGACTCCCTCCGTCGGCTGTGCGTCAGCGGCCCGCCAGGGATAGCCGGAACGCGGCCATCTCCTCGCCGTTGCGAACCAGGAGGACGTCGCCGACCAGCACCGGGTGGTTCCAGGTCTTGCCCTCGATCGCCGGGAACCGCGCAAGCTCCGTAAACTGGTCGGGGGTCGCGCTGACCAGCGCCAGCTCACCCTCCTCCGAAAGCACCAGCAACAGATCTTGGTCAGGCAACAGGAGCAGCTGGCCGTGGCCGTAGCGTCCACCCTTCCAGTTGCGCGTGCCATCTTTGAGATCGATGCACGCGAGGATGCTGTTGTCGAAGCCGAAGGCATGACCCTCATGAACGAGGAAGTCGTTGAAATAGGGCTTCAACCCGCGCGACGTCCATCGCTCCTCGACGGTCCATTCGGTGGGTCCGCGCGCGACCACGATGCAGCGCATGCCGATCCCGCCCATTTCATCGGCCGCGGTGATCAGGATGTCGCCATCGGCAGTTTGAGCGGGTTGAACGATGCTGGCGCCCGGTTCCCACGAGTGCTCCCACAGCAGGGTACCGTCGACCGGCGAGACACCAACCACGCCGCCTCCCTTCAGCAGCAAGATCTGGGCGACTCCGTGGATCGTCATTAGATGCGGCGAGCTGTAGCCACCGCCGCCACCGATGGGACCGAACCATCGCGGATTACCGCCGGCGACGTCGTAGGCGACGAGCTGGTCTCTGACGGCCACAATGACGAGTTCGTTTATCACCAGCGGGGAGCTCGCGAAACCCCAGTGCGGGACTTTCTTGCCTGTGTCGGTCGCCGCATTGCGCGACCACGCGACGGCGCCGTAACGGGCATCCAGCGCGTTCAGGATTCCGGTCGCACCGAATGTGTATACCCGACCGTTGCCGAGCGTTGGCGTCGCGCGCGGACCGGCACCGGCGTTCGACTCGTAGAACCGCGTCGCATCGCGGCGTGTCCACACCGGCGCGCCGGTAGTCATGTTGTAGGCGGCCACGACCTCTTCGTCCCCGCGCTGTTCCTGCGTGTAGAGGAGACCGCCGCGGACCGCGAAGGACGACCACCCGGGTCCGATCGGCCTGCGCCACAGCTCGACCGGCGGCGACGCCGACCAGTTGGTCTCGATCCGCACGCCGGGGACGATTCCGTCGCGCTCCGGTCCGCGAAAGCCCGGCCAGTCGGCGCCCGTTTTCGCTTCTGCGGAAGCAGAGAGCGCCGCCGGCTCGTTTCCCGCCTGAGCGAGCAGTCGTTCTTCTGGAGTCTGCGTCCACCGCCAGTGCAAATCCGAATCGCCCTCGCCGGTGATGCCGCCAGTGCGCAGGAGCGTGAAGACTCCGCAGGCAAGCAGGGTGGCGCCGATTATCATCGCGCGCCGAGGTCCGCTGGACAGTCGACGGCCGACCGCCGCCGCGGCGACGAGGGCGAGGCTCAGGGCCGGGACGGCGTAGATGTAGAGCAACATCCCCATCCCTCCGCCCGCAATGGACTCGTGAACGACGCGCTTGGTCGCGACGATCGCGACGACCATAAGGACGATCGCCCCTACGCGATCGGACCAAAGCGCCCGGCTGAAGAACAGCCACCACAGAACGACAACCAGTCCGGCGCAGAGTCCGGCGAAAATCCCATAGGGTCCGGTTTCGGGGAAGAAGACGGGGACAACAAACCAGAGCAGCCATTGCAGCGCCACGGCGACCACGCCGGACCACAGCCGAAGCGGTTTCTGGGGAGTCGGTTCGTCGGTCGGAGCGATGGTCATATCGCGGTTCCATCCTAGGGAGGGCCGATACCGACCCAAAGTAGAGAAACAAGCGCAAATGGCGCCAACGGAAGTCCCCCGGCGAGAGCGAGCCTCTGCCTCTTATCTATGCCCAGTCGGATTACCTGCGCACCGAATATCCACGCCACAAGACAGACTGCCGCAAAAGGCACTCCTCCGATCGTCTGATAGAGGTACGCGAAGGGCGCGCACCGCCGTTAGTGTGACAACCAGGAACGGGACTGGTTAGAGGAACGCCAAACTCAAAATTCGACGGGCGTGGTCCATCTGAATTTCCTTTAGCGCCTGGTGCGCCAGTCAGCAGTTTCCCTCCGGCGGTTATTCCACGATGCCAATTTCGCCGACGCGGCTCAGTTCGATTGGTCATTGGGCGCTTTTTCAAGAACTCCGACTCGTACCCGCGAAGCCTGCGCTCCTCCGTGGTACACGCGCTGGGTCGCTTTGACGAAGTCGCTCTCCTCCGCCAAGAAAATGTTGTCCACGTATTTCTGCGGATTGCGGTCCACCAGCGGAAACCACGTGCTTTGGATTTGGACCATGACCCGATGCCCTTTTTGGAAAGTGTGCAGCGTATCCTGGAGCATCACCTTCATCTGGGTCGCAACATTGGGCGTGAACGGTTCGGGGTTTTCATAGCTGTTTCGATACCGGCCTCGGATCACTTCGCTGCGGACCATCATCTGACACCCGCCCAGGTGCTTTCCTTTGGGAAGGTCTTCGGGATTCTTGGCGTCGGGGGGAAATACATCGATGAGTTTCACCGCCCAATCCGAATCCGTGCCGGAGGTTGACACCCACAGATCGGCCTCGATCGGTCCAGCCAATGTAATGTCTTCTTCCAAGACCTCCGTTTGATATGTCAGGACATCCGGTCTTCGCGACGCGAACCGCTGGTCGTCGATCATGTACTCCTTGGTCATCTCCTTTGCGACGGCCTCCGTAAACGGGACCGGTTTCGCCGGATCGCTGACATATTCGTCGTACACCTCACTCTCGGCAGTCGGCGCTTCGAATGACAAACCGCCTCCGTTTTGTAAGTACAGATCACGATGCCGGAGACCCTCCGGCGGCCACTGATCGAACCGCCGCCACTCATTGGCGCCTGTTTCGAATACGTACGCCTCAGGCAGTGGATCACCGCAGAGGTCTTTGAGACAGCAATTGAAAAACGGCAGTTCGATATTCTCGCGGTAGAACTCCGACGTTTTCGACCCGAACTGGGCCATGCCCAGCTTGTCCCCCTTGGCCCGGGCCCATCCGCCGTGAACCCACGGGCCCATTACCAACGTGTTCACAACGCCGGGGTTCTGATCCTCGATGGCACGATAGGTATTCAACGCCCCGTACAGATCCTCCGCGTCGTACCACCCGCCTACGGTCATGACCGCGGGCGCCACGTTCTTCAAATGCGGCAGCAATCGCCGCGCTTTCCAGAACTCGTCGTAATTCGGATGTTCGACGATCTCGTTCCAGAACGCGATCTCTCCGTGATAGTAACGCTCGTTGACATTTTTCAGCGGTCCGAGGTCCATGAAGAATTGATACCCGTCCGGCGTACCGTGCTCGAACTCCTTACCCCACTCCTTGGTCGGCTCGGGCCTGAGCCGGCCGAACACCGCGAAGAAATTGAAGGCGTGGGGAAGGAAGAACGCCCCGTGGTGATAGAAGTCGTCGAAGTACCAGTCCGCGATCGGGGCCTGCGGGGAAACGGCCTTTAGCGCCGGATGGGCGTCGATCATCCCCGCCGAGGAATAGAAGCCGGGATAGGAGACGCCCCACATTCCGACTCGCCCGTTGTGGTTCGGGACGTTGGTCAGGAGCCACTCGATCGTGTCATAGGTGTCCGTGCTCTCGTCGATGTCCGTTTTGTCAGCCTTGCTGTCGATGTGCGGTCTCATATTCACGAATTCCCCCTCGGACATGAACCGCCCGCGCACGTCTTGGTATACAAAGATGAACCGCTGGTCGGTGAACTGTTTGCTGGGTCCCAAGGACGGGCGGTACTTGTCCTCTCCATACGGCCGGCAGCTATACGGCGTCCGCATCAACATCATGGGATATCGGCGAGACACATGGCGCGGCGTATACACGGCAGTGAACAACTCTACGCCGTCGCGCATGGGGATCATGTACTCGCGCTTCGCGTAGCCTCGCTCGATCTGCTTGGCATCGCGCTTCTCGACCTCCTCGCGAGGCAATGCCTTGCGCGGCGTCGTCGCGCAGCCGGAGGTCGAAAACAACACCATCAGAGCCGGCAGCGCAAGCGAAGGGACATGTGTGCCTTTGATTACGATCATGCCCTGAGCATATCGTACGCCAGCAACGCGCTCAACACGAGCACCCCCACCCCGCCGGCGATGACGAATTCGTGGGCCCGTTCCATACGAACCCGGCCGATGCTCTTCATCCCAATCGCGGGGAACAGAAAATAGAGCGTGCCCTTCAGCACATTTGCCCAACCCACTACCGTCACCACAGCCGGGATTCCCGTCCAAACGTTGTGAAAGGACACAATCAACAGCCCGACGGGCAGATGTAGAAACGCGACGACGAAGATACCTGCCTTGCCTTTTTCTCGCAGGTTCACAAAGAACTCAACCCAGGCACGCGGCTGCAAGATGTGCGACAGGCAGATGACGAAATAGCTCAGCACCGTGAATCGTTCAATCGCACCTTCCATGTTTGTTTCCGTCCGATCAACAATGGACATCCGGCGTTTGAAAAACGGGAGTGAAGACTACTTTGACCGAGTAGGGGTTCCGAGACTTGGGATCTCCTCCCCGTGCGGATCACGCCGCGGAAAGCCTAGTTTCTCGTCGACTTCATCGGCGAGTTCGTGGGCGTGCTCCAACCGCTCGGCCTCGGCGTGGATCGTTTCCATGTCGATCCCGGCCTCCCCGGCCAGATACGACTCCCACAGGCGATGGGCGCGGACCAATTCCAACGCCCGCCGTCGTCCCTCCGCCGTCAAGGTTAGTGCCTCGGCACCGGCCTCCATCAATCGTTGCGCCTTTAATACGCGAATGCACGCATCCACTCGCGCGGCCGACATCCCCGTCTGGCGGACAACTTCGGGCCGTGTATAACCGGCGCTCTTCTCCATGAGCCGGTAGATCGCCTTGAGACAATCCTCGCCGTCGATGTGCCGCCGAACTTGTCGCCGACGCAGCATTCGAAAGAGCAGCCCGTGGCTGGGACTGAGCGTCATCGCCAGTCCGAAAATGATCGTGGCCACCAGCACCATCGCCGGACCCGTCGGTGAGTTGGTGATGAAGGCGACGGACATTCCCGCGGCGGCCGACAACGCCCCGAAGACGCCCGCTAGGATCAGCATCGACCACAATCGATTGGAAAGCTGATACGCCGCCGACGCCGGTGTGATCACCATGGCCACCACCAGGATCACCCCCGTGGTCTTCAACCCCGCCACGACGGTCGCGGAAAGCAATCCCATTAAGAGGTAGTGGATGGCGCTGACGGAAATGCCCATGGCCGCGGCCACCACAGGGTCAAAGCTGGCGATCTTCAGTCGATGATACAACGCAAACACGGTGAGCAGCACCAGCGGGGCCACAATCGTCATCATGAGCAAATCATCCGGGCCGACCGCCAGCGGATCGCCGAACAAAAAGCACTTCAGATCAAAGTGCGTCCCGCGCGACAGGCTGCTGATGAGGATGATCCCCAGGGCGAACAGAGAAGTGAACACGATACCGATCGCCGAATCCTCCTTGGTCCGACTGTATTCGCTGACCAGCTTGATGAGGCCGGCCGTGACCAATCCCGCGAGAAGGGCGCCGAGGAACAGTCCTCCGATGCCGGAACTACCCGTGACCATAAAGGCGATCACCACCCCCGGCAGGACGGCGTGCGATAGGGCGTCGCCGATCAGGGCCATTCGTCGCAACACCACAAAGCAACCCAGCACGCCGCAGGCAATGCCTACCAGCACGCTGCACGTGGTCTCCTGCCACCACTGGGCGGTGATGGGCGCCGACCATTGCGACCAGTCGAATTCCAATTGCGCAAGCGCCGCGTTCATGGGAGGCCTTGATTTCCGCTGAGGGCGATATCCGCTCGGTCGAGCAGCGTGAGCCGCCCGCCGTACGTGCGCCGCAGATTTTGGTCCGTCATCACCTCGTTGGTCGGCCCGAACGCCACGACCTGTTGATTCAAGAGCATCACCAGATCGAAACGGTCCAGCACCGACAGATCGTGGTTCACCACGATGAGGGTCTTGCCCTCCGCGGTGAGTTTTTCGATCAACCCAAAGATCGCCTGCTCCGTGGCCGCGTCCACGCCCGCAAACGGCTCATCCAGCAGCAGGATGTCAGCCTCTTGGCACAAAGCCCGCGCCAGAAACGCCCGCTGCTGCTGCCCACCCGAGAGCTGCCGGATATGACGGTCCCGGTATTCGACCATCCCCACCAGCCCGAGCGCGTGCACGGCGGCGTCACGGTCGGCTTGCTTAGGCCGGCCGAACCATCCCAATCGCCCATACCGTCCCATCAGCACGACATCGAGCACGGTGACCGGAAAATCCCAGTCCACGGCCTCGGTCTGGGGCACGTACGCCAAGCGATCGCGGCATTGATCGACCGCCATGCCGCCGATGCGAATCGAACCGCTATCGGGTTGAATCAATCCCAGCATGGCCCGCAGCAAGGTGCTCTTTCCCGCACCGTTGGGCCCTACGATCCCTACCAAGTTCCCGGCGGGGACGTCAAACGAAACCGACCGCAACACCGGCTTCTGGCCGTAGGAGACCGTCAGGCCGCGCACCGAAATCACCGCCGGCGCGGCGCTTTTTGTGGAAGGAGACACCGCGCCGGAACGAGGGGGGTCTTCGACGGGAATCATCACTTCGTCCAGCGTGCGGATCATTTCAAAGAGTCCACCACGGTATTAACGTTGTGTCGTACCATACCCAAGTACGTCCCCGTCGGAGTCCCCGGCGCGCCGAGCGAGTCGCTGTATAGCGTCCCGCCGATCTTCGCGCCGCTGGCTTCGGCCACTTTCTTCACAATGTCGTTGAGCGTCTGACTGACCGAGGTTTCCACGAACAGAGCCTTCACCCCACGCTCCCGCACGATGGATTCCAACCGAGCGATATCCTGGGGCTTGGGCTGCTGCTCGGTGCTGATGCCAATCACCGCGAACACGTCGATGAAGTAAGTCCGCCCGAAGTATTGGAACGCATCGTGGCTCGTGACCATCGCCCGACGCTCCCGCGGGATGGACTCGATCTGTTGCTTGACCCATTCATGCAACGAATCCAGTTCCTTCACGTAGGCGTCCGCCCTTTGGCGATAGCCGTCCGCGTTTTTTGGATCGGCCTCGATCAAGGCATTCCGCGCTCGCTCCGCGTAGACGCGGAAGTATTGGACGTTGAACCAACAATGCGGATCGGGGGCTCCGCGGGTTTGCTCGCTTTCCAGCGGCACGATCTGCGGCGTCTCCGCGAGGCGCACCACTTTTCCTTTGGCGTTGTGTTCGATCACATGTGCCAGCGTCGCCTCCAGGTGCAGGCCGTTCATCAAGATGAGTTCCCCTTCGGCGATCAACTGCACGTCGCGAGGCCGCACGTCGTATACGTGCGGGTCTTCACCCGCCCGCATGATCCCCCGAACCTCCGCCGCATCGCCCGCGATTACCCCGGCGACGTCGGTAATCATGGTCGTGGTGCAGACGACCCTCAGCTTGGCCCCAGCGGGTTCGTCACCAAGCGATGCTTGGACGATCATTGCCGCGACAAGCACGCTTCCTAAAACCCATTTCCCGTTCGATCGCTGGCTCATGGACCCCCAAGCCTACAAAAACTTCGCCTAACTATATATCGGTTCGTAGGCCGATGCAAGCCATAATTGCGGCTCGCCTAATTTTTCCCCAAGCCCCTTGTCGGGGTTGTCCGCACCGCGGCGTCGCGGCATCCATTCGACAGGCGCGTGGTGTCGTTGTAACGTCCGAAAACCATGCTGAGCCGCTCGATTGAGGACTACATCAAGGCCATCTATGCCCTTGAAATCGAGGTGCAAAAGGCCACTACCAAACAGATCGCCCAGCGGCTTGGGGTCAGGATGGCATCCGTCACGGGGATGGTAAAGCATTTAGCCGCCGAGAATTACGTCACGCACACTCCTTATTACGGCGTGCACCTCACCGACCGCGGCCGGGCGGTGGCCCTGGACCTCATCCGCCGCCATCGCCTGATTGAGTTGTTCCTCGCCCGCACCCTGGGCCTACCTTGGGACGAGGTCCACAACGATGCGGAAGTTCTCGAACACGTGGTCAGCGATCGCCTTATCGAGCGGATTTACGAGTTCCTGGGGTTTCCTCAGTTCGATCCCCACGGCTCGCCGATCCCCGGCCGGGACGGGTCGATCGCCCCACCGCGCGGCATTCGGCTCGACGAAATGACCGTCGGACAAGAGGGGACGATTGTCGAGGTCTCCGACCGCGAGCCCGACTTCCTGCGCTATCTGACGGGATTGAAGTTGAACATCGGGAGCGTCGTGCAGGTGCGTGAGCGTGCCCCGTTCAACGGACCGATCACGCTGGCCGTGGGCTCGCGCTCCATCGCCATCGGTCACGAAGCCGGAGCACGCATTCGCGTCAGTGTGGATGAGGCCCACGCCAAGCGACCTCGGAAAAAGCAATGATAGCGGCCTTGGGAATGATCGTGGAAAGCCGCGGTGCTCGACCGCGAGGTTATCTAGTGAGCCGCTTCCACAGATACAAGAAGCTGCCGGCCGACATCAGGGCGATCACGTGAATGATGTAGAACATCCATCCACGTTGCTGGAACGGGATGGGCACATTCATGGAGAAGGCACTGACCACGAGCGTGGGCACCATGATGGCGATGGTGATCACGTTGAGGCGTTTCATGAGGGCGTTGATGTTGTTGGCCACGATCGAGGCGCGGGCATCCATCAGGCTGGCAAGGATATTGGAAGTCATTTCCGCCTGGCGCGCGCATTGATTGTTGTCGATCATGAGATCGTCGAGGATCTCGAGTTCTTCAGGCTTACACCCGAGTTTCGCGGCGTTGTGCCTGAGCTTCTCGAGCAGCGCCCCATTGGATTGCAAAGCGCTCACATAATAGACCAGGCTTTTCTCGAGGGTGAACATGCCGATCAAGTGCCTGTTCTCCATGGAGCGGTTGATTTCGCCCTGCAACTCATCCGAGACCGTATTGATGGCCCGCAGGTGCTCGCGGAAGTGCACCACCGTCCGGGCAATCACGCGGAGGATCACCCCGGGCAAAGAGTCAACTCGCTGCTTGCCGCCGCCGTCGAATAAGGGCACGTCGTCGCGGGCCACGATGCGCAGGGAGTCTCGAAACAGGAAGACGCCCGTCGAAGCCACGCCGAAAAGCAATTGGTCCGCGGAGGAGTAGTTCTTGGGCCGCTTGAAGATGAGGGCGGTGTGCTCCGGCTCGAACTCGATGCGGGCCAGCTCGTCCGGATCCAATGACGACGTGAGCGTGTGGTCATCGATCTTCAATTCATCGACCAAGTAGCGCCGTTCTTGTTCGTCGGGGTCCGTGTAGAGCACGATACAGCCGTTCCCGTCCGGGGACGGCGTCACCAAGCGATCGACAATCTGAAAGGCCCGTTTCATCCGGCATCCAACTCTAGGTCGGGTGTCATCGTCCTTTGGGACAAGCTACGGCTCGATGGAGAGCATGTCCAATACCCGATCATTGGACGGCAACCCGGGGTGCGCGGCGCGAATCTGTTCGCGGCGGACCCAGCGGATGTCCGCGATCTCTTCGCGGGCAGGCCGGAAGTCGCCGCTGACGTGTTCAACATGCCAGACGACCAGAACGTGGCGAGAATCGAGAACGCGAATCGCTCCGAGTCGGCGGGTGGGTGCCACGATGATGCCTAGTTCTTCGCGCAGTTCCCGTCCCACGGCCCGACGCGGGGTCTCGCCGGGTTCCACGTGTCCGCCGGGAAAGCACCAGCAGCCGGGCTTGGCCACCCCGTGCGCCCGGCGGATCATCAGGTACTCGTCGCCGCGACGGAGAATGCCGATCACGCCCCGCCGCACGCGGCGCTCCCTTCCCCTTGCTTGCTCTCGCGCGTCGCACATGGGTTCACGAAGATGCATCGCAAGTCGATAAACAAGTTCCGCCGGTTGCCGGTCCTCAAGTCATCCGCTCGGCAGGTCGAGAGTCTAATGCTCGCGGGCGGACCGTAGCAAATTATCGGGCTTGGCAATGTCCTACCACTTGGTCATTTTCAGGGGGCGACGGCAGTGGTTTTTTGCAAGCGTTGTCGCCCTGGCAACCATAGGCTGCTCCGCCGGGCTTACTGAGCCGCATGGCCCCACCGGCGTCGGCCCTTCTGACAACTCCACCGTGCTTGAACCCGGAGGTTCCGGAACGGGCGGGGAGGGGACAACCCAAGGTGATTCGGTCGGCGACCCGCTTGACGGGATCCCACAGCATGACGACCTTGACGATCCGGGCAGTCCGGCCGTAAAAAAGAGCTACTTGTTTGGCCTGGAAGAAGCGCAAGGACCGCCTGACCATTTTGGATTCGATCGTGTCACTCACTGGGTACGAACTTCGTCGATCCATGGGAGTGAGTTTGTCGTTGCCATCGACTGGAGCGTGTTGGATGCCGCGGAAGGTCTGTCCGCGGATCGCTTCGCCGACTACGCAGAGAAATGTTTTCATGCCTCGTGGCACGTCTTCGGCGGTTTTGCCTACGATCGTTTCGCGGTACGAGTCCGGGCCGATGACGAGAATGCCGGATTCTCGCTTTCCGACGTGGGGATCACCATCGGTGCGGCGGATTACGCTGCACCCTGGGGCCTCGAGGTGGTCGCCCACGAGATGTTCCATTCGTGGAACGGCAAGTTCATTCGGCCCGAGCCCGATTCTTCGGACAACCTGTTTCAATGGGAGACGTGGATCGTAGAGGGCGCGACGGTTTACTACTCGCTGCGTCACATGGGCTTCGCTCTCGGAGAGGCTGAATTCGAGGAGGGAATGTCGTCTCGTTGGGAAACGTACCGGCAATACACGGGAACCTCGTACGACCTCTCGATTTCCGACCTCGCCGCGGCGATAGGCCCAGCCCCGCCAGGGGATCCTTCGACACAAGTGCCGACCAATATGCTCTACGCCCGCGGCGCATTGGTTTCGTACATGCTCGACTTCGAGTTGGCGCGAAACGGGCATCGGCTTGAAGAAGCACTGGGGGCGCTTTATCTCGATGCGCTCGACGACCGCAGATGGACACGTCAACGACTGCAAGAGGTTTTGCTAGCTATCTCCGGCGATGACTTCGAAGCGTTTCTAATCGAATGGACCGATAGCAACGCGGGAATCCCTCTTACCGGCACTTTTGAGTTGCGATAGTAAAACTCCAGGGACGCCGACGACGCGGAATGTGGAGCGAATATACCGCATTGGGCTCATACACTCTTGGTTCGGGCGCTTGGCCCGATTCGCGTGGGGAGGATGACCATGGGCACGCGGTCCCATTGCAGGCGGCGCATGAGGGCAAAGGCCGTCTGGTTGTGCAGGAGGCGCTGGTACCAGGTGTCCTTCTGGAAGACGAGCTGCCCGGAGAAGAAGATGGATTTCGGGAAACGCTTCAACACTTGCACGCAGAGCTTTTCCAACTCCTCCACCGCGTCGGTGCCGATGGACAAGAAGGAGGTCGCCGGCACGCCCCAGCCGCGAACCAGATCGACGTATTTGCCCAGCGACTCCTCGGTGTGTTTGCGCAGGTCATCCAACGTGTCCGCACCTTTGAAGCTGCCCGAATCCACTACTCCCACCGACACGAAAACGACGTTCTTGAAGTATCCAGGGGCAAAACGATAGGCGTTGAGCAGGGTATGCACCCCCAGTCCGCCAAAGCTGCCGACCAACACGGCGGCCGCGGGTTCGGTGGGATCGGGATCGGCTGCGGTCGGCACTCCGGGCGAGGGCAATGCGGACATGATTTCGTTGAGCTGCTTGAGTCGAGAGGACACCCGCCGGTAATAGCGGTGAATCAACATGCCCAAAAAAACGACGACGCCCGTCACCGCGAGCGTGCGCCACCCGCCCTGATTGAACTTTTCGAACACGGTGACCGCGAGGATGGAGACGCACAGAACGGCCCCAACGACGAACAGGGCAAGGCGCCGGTGACGAAACGGGTGGCGAGCGCGGACCTTGGCCCAGTACTTACACATCCCGATCATGGACAGCGAAAAGGTGAGGAAAACGTTGATCGAGTACATGATGACCAGGGCGGTCACGTGACCTCGAGTATAAAGCAGAGCGCCAATAGCGCACAGACCCATGAGCATCACGCCATTGTGGGTCGAGAGGCGCTCCGACATATTGGCGAATGGATGCGGCATCCAGGAGTCCAGGGCCATGCTGGCCAGCAAACGCGGGCCACCGATGAAGCCCGCTTGGGCGGCGACGACCAACAACGCGCCCTCCGCGATGATCGTCACCAGCACAAACCCGGCGCCCGTCCAACTCCCGGCGAATCCCAACTCGGCCACGAATGCTTCGGTGAGAAGGTGATTCATGGTTTTGTCGGGGGAGTGCTGGATATGAAGAAGCAAGTAGGCGACGAGGAGTCCACCCGCGGTGACGGCGAGTGACACGGCCATGTAAAGCATGGTCCGCTGACCGGTGGCCACGCGCGGCTCGCGCATCACGGACATGCTGTTCGATACCGCCTCAATCCCCGTGTAGGTGCCCGCACCCAGCGAATACGCGTACAGGAACATGGCGAGCAGGCCCATCAGCCCTATGGCGGGATTACCGAGTCCCTGCTGAAAACCGGTAACCACCTCGCCGGCGACCTGCGAGACACCCGAAAGGTTTAAGCCGATCGCTCCAAGAATCAGCACGACATGGGTGACGAGAAAGATCAGAAAGATCGGCAAAAGAACTTTAATAGACTCCTTCACTCCCCGAAGATTCAGCAAGGTCAGGAGCGTAATGGCGGCGATCTCAGCGGGGACTTTCCACGCCTGGCCGTGCGTGTGGAATAAACCAAACAAGGCGTCACCCGCCGCGGCCACCGATACCGTAATCGTCAGGACATAATCGACGAGGAGTGCGCAACCCGCGATAAGCCCGAGGCGCGGCCCGAGCATCTTCGAGGCGACCAGATACCCGCCCCCGCCGCTGGGGAACACCTCAATGATGTGGCTATAACATGCGGAGATGACGAACACGGTGACGATGGTCGCTAGGGCGAGGAACACGGCGAGGTAGGTATGCTCGCCCAAATTGCTGAAGGCCTCCGCCGGACCGTAGCACGAGGAGGACAACCCGTCGGCGCCCAATCCGACCCACGCCAGGAACGCGGCCAGGGAGATGTGTTTATAGACCGAGCGATCCTTCAGATCGCGCGCCTTACCGATGAGGATCGTCTTGACCTTCTCTTGCAGAGTCTCGGGTTCCTCCGTTGGGTCGAGTTGGGGCGTAATCACGGCCGATCGGGACACGGCCTCGTCTATGCTTGAAGAGGAGTCAGGTCGGACGCGCGGACCCGGATTCGCTCCCGATTCCGGACGGGCCTCCATCGGTATGGAGGGGGTTTCGCCTTGCTTTGGCGGAGGAGGTCCGGCGTTTGCCGGAGGCGCAGGTTTGGGGTCCATAATCGTTCCCGTTCAACCGCAAGGCCCTTGAGCTGTGCGGCGTACTTCAGCCGAACGGGGGAGCATCCTATCGAACGGCTGGGGAGTTCGCACGCGCCATCGGATGGTCCTGTAATTGTGGCTCTGGCGTTCCTGGGATGCGTAGGGTAGAAGACCGACGCCGTCTTAGCAGGCTGTGACCGGGTTCACATGCCCTTGGCCGGCGACCGGCGAGCGTCTATGTCTAAAGAACCGCCGACCATCAGCCCTCACCACGCTCCCCAGCGCCGGAGCCGACCGCTGCATTTGAAAATTCTCATGGGGTTGGTACTTGGCGCGGGGATCGGGTTGGCCGCGAACACGGTCTATACGCGACCGGTTGCGGCCGGCGTGCCGGATTCATTCGACACCGACGCGAACGGGATTCACGACGGCCTCGATTGGGTCGCGGTGAACATCGCTGATCCGGTAGGAAAGGTATTTTTGCGTCTGGTGTTCATGGTGGTGGTGCCGCTGGTGTTCGCGGCCCTATCGTTGGGGGTCGTCGGGCTGGGCGACGTGCGGCGACTGGGGCGCGTCGGCGGTCGAACGCTTCTCTTTACGATCGTGTTATCCATGTCCGCCGTGGCCATCGGCGTGGTTCTCGTGAACTCGATCAAACCCGGCGGAGGCCTGATGCCGGAACAGCGTGACGCACTTCGCGCACAGTACGCGGGCGGAGCGGCCGCATTGGTGCAGAAGGCCAAACAGGCCAAGTCGTTGAAGGACACTTTACTGGACATCATCCCGGAAAACCCGCTTCAAGAGATGGTAGGGGCGTTGGACGGCAGCTCCAAGGGCAACGGGATGCTGGCGGTAATGTTTTTCGCCCTCATCTTCGGCGTGGCCGTCACCCTGGTTCCCGCTGATCGAACGCGAACGCTAGTCGCCGTGCTCGAAGGAGTGTTCGACGTTTGCATGGTGGTCATCGGTTTCGCCATGCGCATGGCTCCTTATGCAGTAGCGTGTTTGGTATTCGCGGTGACCGCGCGACTGGGGGTCGAAATACTCCAGAAGCTGTTGTGGTTCGTGGTGACGGCCTTTCTGGGGTTCACGATCCACATGTTGATTGTGTACTCGTTGACGATTCGCGTTTTCGGCGGGATGGGGCCTCTGGAGTTTTTCCGCAAAATATCCGAGGCTATGGTGACGGCCTTCGGCACTTCCTCGTCGAACGCGACCTTGCCGACGGCCTTGCGCGTGGCGAAGGACTCCCTACAATTGCCGCGCGAGGTGGCCCATTTCGTGCTCACCGTGGGGGCGACGGGCAATCAAAACGGCACGGCCCTGTACGAAGGCGTGGTGGTGCTGTTCTTGGCGCAGGTCTTCGGAGTGGATTTGACCGTCCCGCAGCAAATAACCGTCGTATTGATGTCAGTGCTTGCTGGCGTAGGGACGGCGGGGGTTCCGGGCGGGTCGCTGCCGCTGATCGTCATCGTCCTACAATCCGTCGGCGTACCGGGCGAGGGGATCGGGATCATTCTGGGCGTGGATCGAATCCTGGACATGTGCCGCACGGTCCTGAATGTCACCGGCGATCTGGCCATCGCCACTTGTGTCTCGCGAAGCGAATCGAGGACCATCGCCGCCAGAGCTCGCTTGCGTGGACATGTCTCGCCAGGAACTTGACCCATGCCACTTCCAAACCCGGACGAAGCCTCGGTCCCCCGTGCAAAGATCGTTGATTATCTTCTCGCTGCACACCATCGAACCGGGTCGGCAAAGGCGCGATGGTTTGCTTCCTTCGGATTTTCGCCGATTCGTTGGACCGAGCTTGCGGATGCACTCCGGACGCACGCGGTCCGCAACCCGGTAACGTTTGTAGATGACACCCGGTTCGGGAGGCGATATACTGTCGAGGGACCAATCGAATCACCTGACGGGCGAAACCCCGGAGTGCGATCGATTTGGTTCGCGGACGCGGGGCGGAACGAAACTCGTTTCGTGACCGCGTTTCCCCTGCGGAGTCGCGACGCGTGATTCAAGAACTCGACAACGTCGTTCTAACTGAAGACGTGCCTGGGCATCACCTCAAGCGCGGCGATGTCGGTACGGTGGTTCTAACGCATGGAACTAAAGGGTATGAAGTCGAATTCATGACCCTCGCGGGCGAAACGGTTGCCGTTGTATCCCTATCCGTCGAGCAGGTTCGCCCCATTGCCGCCAACGAGCTCCCCCACGTACGCGACTTCGATGCGGCATGAGGACGGCATGAAGGCAATGCTTAGTCCCGGTTTTCGGTCCAAAAATTAGTCCGGGGCAAGGGTGTGATAGCGGCGCTGAGCGCTTCGGTCGCCGGCGCTCACGGCTCAAACTGGCTGTGTCAGTGCCGGTTGAAGCTGGGGCGAGGGGGGACGCGCGGGGCCTAGGAAGACCAGCACGGCTTCGACGGCCATCAGGGTCGCGAGTGCGACGAGGGTCATTGCCACCCAGGGGACGGGGTTGGTGGTGAGGCCGTGGGCGGTGAGGTCAAGGCGGATGATGCGCAACAAGGCCCACATGCTCATGACGTACATCAGCACGGTCGGTACACCCAATACGAAAAAGACCCAGGCGGATCGTCGCGTACGCCACAGCCAGACGGTTAAGCCGATCAAGGTTAAGGCGGCCAAGAGTTGGTTGCTGGCTCCGAATAAATCCCAGAACACCCGCCACACGGGAACCGGATTGCCCGCAGCGTCCACCGATCGCTGAAGCAGGAAAGGCACCGGCACGCCGACGGTGACCACGGCGGCGAAGACTTTGCCCCACCGTCCGCGCCAACCGGTCAACTCCTGCACAATGTACCGCCCCAATCGCGTGCATACGTCCAATGTGTCGTAGACGAAGGTGGTGAAGGCCATTAGCCCGAAGGAAACGCCGAACGACGCGGGGATGCCCAAGACGGCCAGGAACTCGCCGATTCCCTGGGCGTAGAGGAAGTTCGGCCGAACGCCGCCGGTGATCAGCGGCGCGTCTGCTGCCAACTTCATGACACAACTCAATGAGACGACCGCGACCATGGCCTCCATGAGCATGGCCCCGTAACCGATCAGCTTGGCGTCCGGCTCGCAGCGTAATTGTTTGGCGGTCGTGCCCGAGGCCACGATCGCGTGGAAGCCCGAACATGCACCGCACGCGATGGTGATGAAGAGCAGAGGGAACAGCGGCTCGCCCTTGGTCGTCACCCAGCCGGTAAATGCCGGATATCGGACCCGCTCGCCGCCGAGAACCAGTCCTAGCGACCCGCCCACCAGCACAAAGAATAAGAAGTAGCCGCCCAGGTGGCCTCGCGGTTGCAGCAACGCCCACATCGGAGCCAACGAGGCAAGGAAGCAGTAAGCCAGGATTGCCATGTTCCACACCTTGTGGGCGGTGATGGACTCGATCGAAGCGAAGCCCGCAAGTTCAAAAGGGATGTACTGCCCGATCCAGATCGAGAAGCCCACCAAAGGCAGAAAGATGAGCGTGGCCAGTCCGATCCGCAGCCTCGTATAGCGCAGAAGCAACCCCATGATGACGGGAAGAAGCAGGTACAAGAACGACGAGGTGGCAATGCCGCCGCCGGACACCGTCTCGCCGTTTTCCAGCGTAATCATCCCGATGAACGACGACGCGGTGATATCGGTGAACGCCACGATGATGTAGTCCAACGCGAGCCACACGAACAACAAGAAAAGTACGTACGAGCGCCGGCTCATGTGCTCGCGAACGACCTCGGCGATGGAGTGGGCCTTGTGACGTATGGAGGCGACCAGGGCGGCCATGTCGTGCACCCCGCCGATGAAAATCGCCCCCAGCAGAATCCATAGCAGCGCCGGCAACCAACCGAACATGGCCCCCGCAAGGATCGGTCCCACGATCGGCCCGGCGGCGGCGATCGCGGAGAAGTGTTGGCTCAACAGCGACGTCGGTTCGAGGGGGTGATAGTCCACGTCGTCGCGCAGGGCGACGGCCGGCGTCCGTGCCGCCGCATCCAGATGAAGCCATCGCCCCAAGGCCGATCCAAGCACCCGGTACGCGACGGTCAGGCTCACCGCAGCGATCAAGGTCACCGCCAATAAACTCATCAATGTGCTCCCGATTGCCGTAATGGTCTCGTGTGTCGCCCGCAGAGTTTATTGTACGGGCTAGTCATCATACGGCCAGTTTGCGGCTGTGTTCCTCCGCAGTCGAGATGGGACGCCGCCGTTTGCGAACGGTCCCGCCGTCACGGTTGACGCCTCGCGCGTCCGGTCTATAGTCGTTGCTCGACATGGGTACTTTCCATATCAAATGTAGGGTGGAGAATGCCGTGGAGCGGGCGCGCTCGGCGGTCGTGTCGAATGTCCTAGTGGATACGGGGAGCGAGTACACCTGGATTCCGACGCGAACGCTCGAAAAACTGGGCATCGGGCGAGAAAAGAAAGACCTCGCCTTCGTCATGGCCAACGGGCAACTGGTTACGCGAAGCGTGGGGTTCGCAATCATCCGCGTCGACAAGTGCTTCACGGTCGACGAAGTGGTGTTCGCCGAGAAAGGCGATCTGCTCCTTCTTGGTGCCCGCACGTTGGAGGGGTTGAATCTGACCGTTGATTCGCGCCGCAAGAAGCTGGTTGCCGCGGGACCTATCCCCGTGGCGAGTAGTGCCGGGTGACCTACCCTGGCACCACGAACGGCCAAAACATGGGGATCAACGTCACGCAGACGACGCCCATAATGAGGTCCAGGGGGACGCCCATGCGGAGAAAGTCGGAGAACCTGTATCCACCCGGGCCATAGACCATGAGATGCGTCTGGTATCCCAATGGCGTGGCGAACCCCAGGGACGCGGCGAACATGACGGACGTCACGAAGGGCATATGGTTGACTTGTAGGCTCATGGCCGTGGCCACGGCGATCGGGAACATGAGCACGGCCGCGGCGTTGTTACTCAACAGCTCTGTGGCCAGCATGGTGATGATGTAGACGGCCGCGAGGGCCATTCGCGGGTTGTCGCCCGCCACGCCGAGCATGCCGTCGGCGATGTACCGCGCTGCTCCGGTCGACTCCATCGCTTGTCCGATGCCGAACGACGCGGCGATGGCGACCAGCACCTGCCAATCCACGCTGTGGCGGGCGATCGTCGAGGTGCAGCAGCGGGTGATGAGCATCAACCCGGCGGCGAGCATCGAAGCGTGAAGCATCGTCAAAAGCCCGGTGCTCGCGGCAACGACCATGCCTGCGAAAATCAACCCCGCCACCAGAGCGCGCTCATGTCGGGGTGTCGAATATCCTTCCACGCGGCTGATCAGATAAAAGTCACGGGAGTGACTCTGCTGTTCCAAGAAGGAGGAGTGAGTCTCCAGGAGAAGGGTGTCCCCGGCCTGTAGCTCGATGTCGCCGATTTTCTTGCGGATGCGCTCGCCGTTGCGGTGCACGGCGATGATGGCCGCATTGTAGTTCGTGCGGAAGCGGCCCTCGCGAACGCTCTTACCCACCAACGGACAGGAGTTCGAAACGACCGCTTCCACCAGCGATCGACGGATACGGGGAGAATCCAACTTGAACACCTGGTTGGTCGCAGGTTTCAAACCGCGGATCTTCTGCAATTCCACCACCGACTCGACGATACCGACGAAGACGAGACGATCGTTGGCCCGCAGGTTTTCTTGCGGGCTGACCGCGGGAATCAACTCACCGTCGCGGTCAATCTCCATGAGGTACATTCCCGGAAGGCTGCGCAGTCCCGCGGCTTCGATGGACTTGCCCACCAGCGGACTGGCCGGGTCGACGAGCATCTCCACGGTGTACTCCTTGGGGTCGCCGAACTGCCGTCCGGCGGGACGGCGCTCTTTTAGAAGCCAACCGCTGAAAAACAGGATGTACGCGATGCCGATAACCACGCAGGGAATGCCGACCCAGGCGAGATCAAACATCTTGAGGTCCGATTTCAGGTTCCCATCGGCGGTAAGCAGGCCCATGACGACAAGATTCGTGCTCGTCCCGATCAAAGTACAACAACCGCCCAGCACCGCGGCATAGCTCAGCGGCAGCATCAACTTCGACGGTGAAATCTGGTGCTTCTTGGACCAGTCATCGATCACCGGCAGGCACATGGATACGATGGGAGTGTTGTTGACGAAAGCGCTCATTCCCGCGACGGGGGCCATCATCCGGTATTGCGCATGACCGACGGACTTCGGGCGGCCCAGGATTTGCTGTGCGACCCACGACATCACGCCCGTTTCGCGCAGCGCGGCGGCCACGATGTAGAGCACGCCGACGGTAATCACGCCTTCATTGGACAGACCGGAAAGGGCCTCTTGGGGTGAGAGGATGCCCACCGTCATCAAAAGGGTGACCACTCCGACAAAGATGAGGTCCGGAGCGACCTTGGTGCAGGCAAGCAAAGCGAACACCAACCCCACGGCGGCGATCGTCGTCCAGGCGTCCCAACCCATAGGATATCTTCCGCCGTCAGCCCAAACACCCGTGAGTGTTTGGGCGAGGCATTAGACCACATTTAGCCGCCCGACACGCCGGTTTTGGGACGTTCCACGTGAATCTTCAAAACGGTTTGGACCCTTTTTCCCCCCTTTTTCTCCACCCGAACCTCGCCGCGGACGCGCTCGCCATCGCGCAAGTCCTTGAGGGTGGCGGCCGCGCCGTCGATCATGATCTCCGTCTCCTTGGTGACTTGTGCGGTGCCCGTGATTTCCTGCTTTTGCTTTTCGCTGAAATAGGCCACCGTGATCTTGCCGGTGGTGTCGGACGATCGCTCGATCTTCTCCACCTTGCCTTCGAGGGAGAAGATCTCCGCCTGCTGCTGTTTTTCTCCACATCCGACGCAGAGGACGGGGAGCAACGTCAACAGGACTTGCACCCGCCCGTGATGACCTCTCATGGATAATTTGTGCATGGTGGTGCGCTCCTTTAGCATGGATCTACCCTGGCCTTTGTGGCCCTTGTCCTTTCCAGACTGCCCACGGATCCTCGATACTCTAACCGTCGCACCGCTTCCCGGCAAACTCGCTCCGCGCGGCCATCTGAGAAAGGATCAGCGGGCAATCCAAGGGGATGTCTTCGAGTGCCTGAGTCAGGCCGGCGATCGGCATTTGGCTCGTTTGGGAGGCGGCGCCGCCGAAGCGGACGGCCAGTATACGACGGTGCAACGTACGGATCCAGTCGAGCGGCGATCCGATCGAGGCGATTCGTTCTACGTCGAGGCACACACCGACCGCCGGTGAGTTCACGGCGTCGATCAGTTCACCCACCTCGACCGGCGAAAGCAAACTACCGTCTTTCGCGGCCTCAAGGGCGACGGTTACCCCCGCCGCCTCGGCCTCAATTCGCAACCGCCGCAACAATTCGTACGCGAAGTTGAGGGCATTCGGGTAGCGTGTGAAACCGACGCCGTCCGCGCCTCGTCGGAGGGGTGGGATGCTGAGGTTGAGCACCTTCGCTCCCAGCGACGCGGCCGCTTGAAACTGTGACGATACGTACGCCGCGGTCGATGGGACGTCCGTCATTTCACAGCCTAGCGCCAAGGCGCGAATGGGAATCCCGTCGAGTTGTGCAATGGCGGTCCCATGCAGCGCCGAACCGACCGCCGGGCGCCATTCGACGCCATCGAGCCCGTTGCTCGTGGCTTGCGCGGCGCGTTCGCGGAGTTCGACGACCGTCGCCCGGCGGTCGATGGACAGGAGCAATGGTCGTTGGGGTCGTTGCATACGCTCGTGTTTCTTTGCCCGGCCTCTGCGTCCCGATTATACTCTTATGCGCGAGTATAGTGTCTTTTCGGTTTCTGACCGTATCGGGCCGCGGGCATCAGCCCGCGCGGACGCACGATCGTGATGCACGCCACATGATGGCGACCAATGCAGGCTGAAAGATTCTCGAGACGCTACGCTAACCGGAGAGCATGAGCACCGACTGTCGAATTCGAGTTTTGTCCGATCTGTTGGTCAACAAGATCGCCGCGGGCGAGGTGGTGGAGCGACCGGCCAGTGTGGTCAAGGAACTGATCGAAAACTCCATCGACGGCGGGGCTACTCGAATCGCCGTCACCGTCGAAGACGGCGGCCGCCAACTGATCCGCGTCACCGACGACGGTTCGGGTATGTCCCCAGAGGAGTTGCTCCTTTCGGTCCAGGCCCACGCCACCAGCAAAGTCACGGTGGAGGACGATCTGTATTCGATCCGCACGATGGGCTTCCGCGGCGAAGCATTGGCCAGTATCGCCGCAGTGTCCAAGCTGCGGATCGTCTCGCGTCTGGCGGGTGCCATCGAGGGCCACGAAGTCCGAGGAGCAGGCGACCGGTTCGAGACGACCCAGTCCGTAGGCTGTCCCGAGGGGACCACCGTCGAAGTCCGCGACCTGTTCTTCAACGTCCCCGCGCGACGAAAGTTCCTCCGCACGCCGTCCACCGAAGTCGGACACATCAATGAGCAGTTTGCACGAGCGGCGCTGGCGTATCCGGAAATCGGCTTTGAGCTGACCGTCCATCGTCGCGTCGCACAGAACCTTCCCAAAGCTCAATCACGAATAGAACGGATCGGCAAGTTTTACGGTCCGGAGCTGGCCGCCGCCCTGATGACCGTCGCTCGCGAGGAACGCGGCGTGCGCTTGGAGGCCTACGCCGCCCCGCCGGTGCAATCTCGAGCCACCGCGCAATGGCAGTACGTCTACGTCAACGGGCGCTACGTCCGCGATCGGTTCATCCAGCACGCGATCAAAGAGGCCTACCGCGGTCTCATGGAACCCAACCGCCACGGCGTCGTCTTCCTTTTTATCAACCTCGATCCTCGCGACGTCGATGTAAACGTCCACCCCACCAAGATCGAAGTCCGTTGGGCCGATTCGAACCTGATTCATTCGCAGGTGCTCAGCGCTCTGCGGGAAACGTTCCAGCGATGCGATCTCACGCCGCGGTTGCGGACGCAGCAGTCACCGCCGCCGTTGAGTGAGGCCGAGCAGGACCGTGTTCGCCGCGAACTCGCCGAGGTCCTCAAGGCCACGACGCCCATCGATCCATCGCCCGTGTGTCACGGCTCTGTGAGCCGTGCTCCTGCGACGGAGTCCTACGGCATTTCGAGCCGTGCCTCCGCGCCGCCTGCCGGGGTGGACCTTGCCGAACATGAACGGGTTTGGCGATCGCTTTACGGCCGCCCCGAACCGGTATCCGAGGACAGCGACCGGACCCAGGGTGAGTTAATCGAGCCGCAGGCTTCAGCCTGCGGGGAGTCTCCGCGCGGGTTAAACCCCGCGGCTCACGGGCCACGGGCCGTTCAGATGCACAACCTGTATCTGGTGGCCGAGACCGACGAAGGCATCGTCATCGTCGATCAACATGCTCTGCACGAACGGGTCATGTACGAGCAGCTAAAGTCACGGATCGCCCTGGGTTCACTGGAGTCGCAGCGGCTCCTCCTCCCCGAGACGCTCCGCGTCACGCCCCATCAGGCCGCCCTAATCGAAGCCCATGCGAGTCTTTTTGAGCGCCTGGGCGTTGAGATCACCCCTTTTGGCCGCGACGCCGTCGCCATCCATGCCTTCCCCGCTTTGCTCAAGGATACGGACGTTCCCTCCTTCCTCCGCGACCTTCTCGATCGTCTCGCCCAGCAACCCGCCGGCTCATCCACCGAGGTCGTGATCCATAAGGTCTTGGACATGATGGCCTGCAAGGCGGCGGTGAAAGCCGGCGACGCCCTCACCGATTCGGAGATCGAGGCCTTGATGCGTCAGCGGCACCTCATCGAGAAACCCGGTAGTTGCCCTCATGGCCGGCCCACCATGCTCCGCCTGACCAAAGCCGACCTCAACCGGCAATTCAAAAGAACGTGACGGCGGCGAACGCAAATGCACGGTGGGGATCGTCGTTACACCGCAAATAATGAAGCAAAACCGCGATTTAATGTAGTTTTACTTTGGTTTGTATGTTGTGGCTGTCAAATGGGTTCGTTTGGAAAGTACATTTTTCCCGATGTGCCATACGGTGGCACCGTCGGAATTACGTACGAGGAAAAGGGGCGAGCGGAAATACTCCTACTGTGAACGCCCGCCTAAGTATTCCGATAGGAACTTCTCCGCCTTGGCATAAAAGTCCAGCCGGTTTTCCGGCCGAGCGAATCCATGCCCTTCGTCGGCGTATTCGACGTACTCGACGACCTTCCCGGACTTCTTTAACGCTTCCACCATCTGCAACGACTCGGATTTTTTCACCCGCGGATCATTCGCACCTTGCGCGATGAGCAACGGTTTGGTGATCTGGTCCACTTTGAACAGCGGCGACCGCGATTTGAGAAACTCTGCGTCCTTCACCGGATGTCCGACTCGGCCCCAGAAGATCGGCTCCAGCGGTTTCCAATAGGGCGGGATCGATTCCTGGAATGTGATCAAGTTGCTGGGCCCGACAATATCCACTCCGCACGCGAACAGATTCGGCGTGAAGGCCAATCCCACCAGCGTCGCGTATCCGCCGTAGGACCCGCCGAAGATGCCGACGCGATTCGGATCAGCGATGCCCTCCTTGATCGCCCACTGCACGCCGTCCACCAGATCGTCGTGCATCTTTCCTCCCCATTCCCGGTCCGCGGCGTTAAGAAACTTCTTTCCATAGCCCGTCGATCCGCGGAAATTGATTTGCAGTACCGCGTATCCGCGATTCGCCAGCCACTGCACTTCCCCGTCGTATCCCCACATGTCGCGAGACCACGGCCCGCCGTGCACGTTCAAGACCATCGGCAAGCGTTTCGCCTCCACGCCCGGCGGCGTCGTCAGGTACCCGTGTACGGTCAATCCGTCCTTGGCCTGGAAGCGGATCGGCTTCATCTTCGCGAGGGTCAAACCCTCCAACGCCCTGCGGTTGGTGAACAGCAGTTCGCCTTTCTTGGTCTTCCGGTCGTACGCGTAGTAGTACACCGGCCCGTCATCGGTCTCGAAGCTCACCAGCCAGGTCTGATCCGCGTGATCCCGGTTGATGAGATGAAAATCGCCGTTGCGGATTTTACCGATGGCCGCAAAGTCCTCCGCAATCGACGTGTCCAATACGTTCCAATTGACCCGCTCTTTGGTGAAGGCCACCGCCTGGATCGTATGCCGGGCCGGATGGATCACGATATCCGCCACATCCGCCTCGGCGTCTGACGCCAGCGTGGACTCCTTCCCCGTCGCCAGCTCTATTTGCCGCAGTTCACCCGTGTTGCTCCCGCCGCTGCTGATGACGTACAGCCCCTTGCCGTCCGGCGTGAAGCCCACCGGCCCGCTGGTGAGCGCGTCCTCCACGGCGAATGAAGTGAGCGTTCGCCATGCCGACTCCTCATCATCGCGCACCACCAGCGTGGTCCCGCCGTCCGCTTTCATGGTCGCCGCAAGGCGAATGTGGAAGTCGTGGTCCGCGTTCCACCCGATGTAGCCCTCGTCGTTCTGCGCCACCAGCGTCAGCTTCCCCGTCGTCAGGTCGGCCCGATACACGTCGTGCAACTGCGGATTGCGATGGTTGACCGAAACCAGGATTTCGTTGGGGAACTTCTGCTCGACGGCCTCCACCCGCGCTTGCACGTTTTCAAAGGGAGTGAGGTCCTTTTCTTCTTTGCTCTTGACGTTCACGGCGTAGACGTGCCAGTTCTCGTCGCCGCCCTTGTCCTGAATGTAGAGGATTTGCTCGTTGTTCTGTGCCCAGAAATAGGCGCGGATGCCGCGCTTTCGGTCCTTGGTGACGACCCGGTCGTCGTTCTGCCCCACCGTGCGGACCCAGACATTGAGCACGCCTTCATCCGCCGCAAGGTAGGCCAGCCGCTTCCCGTCCGGCGAAATCTGCGGCGACGCCTTGTCCGGGTTCCCGAAGAACGCTTCCCGCGGAATCAGCGGCGGCAGATCAGCCCACACCAGGGGGTATTGCAACAAGCCCGTAGCGAGTGCGATGAAAAGAGGAAGGCGAATGGTCATGCTTCTACTCCTTGTTTGGAAATACGATCGAATCCACATTAAAATCCAGGTCCGCCTTTCGACCCGAACGAACGAGAAATCTTCCTTCTTATCCTATACGCGCAATCCAAACCTTGTGAACTTGAGTGGTTGTGTAAACCTGTCGAAATTGACGCCTTCGTTCTGCTCGCCTTTCTCGCGGCGACGCACGCCCCGGGGGCTTTCAATCCTCGATTCCGTGCCTCGTCCAGCTTGCCTTTGGGGCGGAATCGAGGGATCGAACCCGCTCTTGCGACTGGGATGCGCGACCAGTGCGGGGGCCTGGGGTGCATCCCATGAAGGGCGGCGGAGGTAATCGTTTTGTGCCGTGCCGAGCGAAGCAAGGCATCACGCGGCGTAAACAATCCTTCGCTTTGCTCAGAATGACATCCCGGGGCGATTTCACCCCACCTTACCGGATGCAGCCGAGGGATTGAAATTGCTCTTGCGACTGGAATAATCGAAAACCGAAAGGCCCTGGAATGCCACCCGCCTGGCTTGTGGTGTACGAATCCCAGGTTATAATGCTCCCTTCAACCTCGGTCCCCCATCCCCGCTTGGTAAAGCGGAGCGCATCGGGGCTCGCGGGTCGATATCCCTTACAGGGTCGTGGGATTCAGCCGAGCGTGCCGATGAACCGAGTTGTGAGCACGGGAACGCATGGGAAAAGCTGATGCCATTGAGGTCGAGGGTGTGGTCGTCGCGGCGCTGCCCAACGCGATGTTTCGCGTGGAGGTGAGCGCCGGCGGAGACAAGCACCACGTCCTCGCCCATATCTCCGGCAAGATGCGGAAGTACTACATTCGCATCCTTCCGGGTGACACGGTCACCGTGGAAATGTCCCCCTACGACCTGACCCGCGGTCGCATTACCTTCCGAAGGTAACCGATAAGAATGTCGAATGGCGAATTCAGAATGTCGAATGTCTGATTTGTCATTCGTCATTCGCCATTCGACCTTCAGCATTCCGCCTTCTCCGCCCTTGGTGATGGGCATCCTCAATGTGACGCCCGATTCTTTCAGCGACGGCGGCGATTATTTCGCGCACGGCGCCGCGCTCGGGCACGCGCTGAGGATGATCGCCGAGGGCGCGGACATCATTGATATCGGCGGCGAATCCACGCGGCCCGGGGCCCAGCCCACGCCGACGGAGGAACAAATCCGCCGCACGATTCCCGTGATCCGCGCCCTCCGTGCGCGGAACTCGGACGTCGCGATTTCGATTGACACGCGTTCGGCCGCGGTGGCGCGGGCCGCCCTCGACGCCGGAGCGGACGTTATCAATGACGTATCGGCGTTGCGCGACGATCCTGGCATGGCCGACGTCGTCGCCGCATCCGGCGTAGCCGTGGTGTTGATGCATCGCCGCGGAACTTCCGCGGACATGCAAGTCGGCGGCGGGCCGCACTACGGCGACGTGATCGCCGAAATCACGGCATTCCTTCGGGAGAGGTGTGATTTCGCGGTGAACCGCGGAATCGACCGTTCCCGGATCATCGTCGACCCCGGACTGGGATTCGGAAAACGCGTCGAGCACAATCTGGCGATCCTGCGGCATCTAAGCCGATTCGTCGCCCTCCAACAGCCTATTCTGGTTGGCGCTTCGCGCAAACGGTTTCTGGGCAGCGCGCTCGGCACGGACGAGCCCAAGCAGCGACTCGCCGGCTCGCTCACTTGTGCTGTGATTGCGACGCTGGCCGGGGCGGCCATTCTCCGTGTGCACGACGTACTCCATACGGTCGACGCCATTCGGCTATGCTCGGCCGTACGGGGCACCGAGAAATTCGGTGATCCCTGTCCATAGGAGCCGATAACTCATTGTTCGGATTCTCACCATGCATGTTCCGCGGAAGTGTCCAACTCCAGCGTGCCTTGTGACGATGTAACGGCCGCCGGCCTACTCATTCGTTGCAGTTCAGGCCGCGAAGCGGCGATTCCGCAGGAGCAACGGTATGGGACTTTGGGATTGGATCATGGACCGGTTGACGCTGGACCGGCCTGCGCCTGTCGAGTCTTGTTCACGCTGGGCCCAAACAGGCGCCGTCGCAACTCTCGAATCCCCCGCGGACTCATCGACGCCCTCGACCCACGCCTCCGCAAACCGATGGTGGGCGCCCGAGGGCGTAGACGCAGTTGAGAACGTCGAGCCGCCAAGGCCTGAATTGACGACCGAGGCGCGGGCCTTGGAAAGCCTTCTGATCTCTCATTTCGACGGTCACGATCTCAAGATGCCGCCGCTGGTCCAGGCCGCCGAACGAGTGCTCGGACGCCTGCACAATCCCAACTGCGACCTCAACGAGGTAAGTAGCGACATCGCGGGAGATCCCGTGATCGCAGCCTCCGTGCTTCGGATGGCAAACTCGCCGCTGTATCGCGGTCTCAACAAAATCACCGCCCTGCGGCCCGCGGTGACGCGTTTGGGGATCAAGGCGCTGCGCACCTTGATGATGCATGAATCCCTGCGCGCCGCCGTATTCCTGGGCAAAGGTCGCGACGAGTGGGCTGGTCGAATCTGGACCACGGCGCGGGCGTCCGCCCACATCATGCACGGGCTGTCCGTCTTTACGCGTATTGACGCGGAGGACGCCTTCCTCCTCGGATTGCTTCACGATATCGGGCAGGTGATCGTCCTGCGCATCGTCCGCGCCGATCAGGCGCGAACCCACGAGGCGGTGGACGACGCCACGTTCGACTATCTTTGCCATGAGTGCCACCAGGAGTTCGGTGAGCTTGTGGCCGGCGCGTGGAAGCTTCCTCCCACATTCTGCAGTCTCATCGCCGATCACCACACCCAGCCGGCCGCCGACGATCCGTTGCGCACCGAGCGCCTGCAACTTCAACTATGCGATGTGATCTCGTCGATGCTTGGCTTCGCTCCTCCCGCTTCCTATGACCTGATTAACATGCGCGTCGTGCGCGAACTCGGGCTGACCCACAGCGCAGCTTTCACAGCCTTCCTTGACGGCCTGCCTGCGGAATTGGAAGAGGCATTCGATTAGCTCTACCTCGGGATACAGCACCGCAAACGGGACCAGGAAGCGCAGACGACCGTCCCTTTCGTTTTCCGGCCGCGGGCATTCGGTCACGCAAAACCGGCAAACACGCCGGCGCGGTTGGGCTTATTCAGGCATCGTCCTTCGCGCCATGGTGGTGTCGAGCGCAGCCTTCACCCCGGAGACGTCTTTCTAAACTGCGCCGATTCTACGCCGCGGGACCCGCCTTTGGACCCGCCGCCTCATTACCTCAGCGCACCAAAAAGGCCCGGTGAGCGTTCCCGCCCACCGGGCCCCGATTGGTTTTACCTAGCTCGGGTCGATGCCTCGACCCGCGACCGGCAACCTAGTTGATCGTCAGGTCGCCAGCCGTGATGGTTGTGTCACTCAAACCCGTGACGCCCGTCATCTGGAACAGCATATCAGCGGCGGCGATGCCGTCCACACCATCCGAAACGAACAGGTAGCTGTTCGTACTGTGCTCGAACACCGCGAACTGCCGCGCCGCGGCAAGACCGCCAAGGTTGATCCCCGACTCTGTCGCAATCACGCGCTCCGCCAGGGTGTCGTCAGCGGCGGCGAAGGTAGCGATGCCTTCGGCGTTGATTAAGGCAGTTCCGGCAACGGCCGCAGTAGCCGACGGCATGATCACCAGGGCACCAGCCGTCTCGTCGAAGATGTCAGAATTCTTCGCGAAGTCGGTGATGGTGTCAAAGATCGTATCCGAGGGAGCTGCGGACAGGTCGCCCGCAGTGAAACGGAACGTGTCCGCGCCCGAACCACCGGTAATAATGTCCTGCCCGTCCCCGGCATCGATGATGTCGGCCCCGGCGCCACCATCAACGATGTCGTTGCCCGCCGAGCCAAACAAGGTATCGGCACCGCTTCCGCCGGTCACCGTCACGCCGGTGAGCGCCATATCCGCACCCATGATTAGGGGTTGAGTGAAGCCGCTGGCGTCGATCTGGTTCGCTGTCACGGCACCGGTCAGGTTGAGCTGTTCGGTACCCGTGACCACGATCTTCTCTACCGCCGCGGTGTCCGTCAGTATTAGAGTGGAGGTGAGGGTGTTCTGCCCTGCGGTCCCCGAATCGGCCGCCGAACCGTCGAGATCCAGGTTAGACTCGAGGTTCAGCGTCTCGACGCCGTTGAAAGTCACCGCCCCGGCCTGCTCGCAGTCGTTCAGGGCGTAGGTCGCCGTGTCGGTGGTGGCGCTGCCGCTGACGGTCACCGCAAGCGTCGAGGTACCGACGCACACGGCACCGGCCCGCAAGCCGCTGCTGACCTTAAAACCGGTGCTGGCGTTCGAAACAGCGCCCACATTGGCGCCGTCATCGAGGACAACCTCGGTGATGGAACCGAAGTGCGACAGGTTGACCGTCCCGACAAGCTCGTTGCTCACGCGGAGCTTCTCGATATTGGTCACGTTAGTCTGGGTAGCGCTCGTACCGGCGATCACCGCCGTGGTGCCCCCCAGCGTATCGCCGGTTCCGGCGCCGCCGTTGATCGTGTCGGTGGTGCCGTAGGTGGCATCGAGGACGATCGTATCGTCACCAGCGCCGCCGGTGAAGCTGAAAACGCCCGCGTTGCTCTGGAGCAGGGTGACCGCGCCCGTCGCCGTGCTGGCGTCGACCGTGGTCACGTTCGCATCGAGCGACGCGGTCTGCGTGAAGGCCGCATCGCCGCTTACATTGACGGTGGTCAGCGTGGTCCCGTTCATAACGATGTCGGCCACGGTGCTCGGCGCGGTGTTCGAGACAATGTTGAGGCTCTCGAGTCCGTTCGTCGTCCCGGTCGTGTAGGTCACCGTTCCGGCGGTCATACCGTTGAACGTCATCGTCGCGGAGTCGGCCGCGCCGCTGCTCGCCGCGGTCTGGAAGCTCAACGTCGCGCCGATGGCCTGCTGCGAGACGCCCAAGTCCACGAGATTCGGCAGGTTGGTCACGACAAACGCGAAGGTGTTCGTGCTGCCGCTCATATTAAGATCGGTCGCACCGGTGATATTGGTGCCCGACAGCGTGGTCGCTCCCGTGGTCCCGAAATCGGTGACGTTGATGGTTTCGATGTTGGTCAGCGTCGGGGCGACCGTCGTAGCCGCGGTGAAGTTGAACTGGACGTTCACCGCGTCGGCTCCGTCGCCGCCGTTGGCGTTGTCGCCGGTCTGTAGGGAAGGAACGCTGACGCCCGTGGGCGCGTTGAAGAGCAGCAGGGCTGAGTACGTATCGTCGCCGGCCGTGCCGTCGGTCGCCGGAGAAGCGTCCGTCCCCAGCGTGAAGCTGATCGTCTCGCCCGGCGGGTTCACGCAGGTGTTCAGAGCCTCGTTGCAAGTCTGCTCTGCTGTGCACGGAGTCGTTGTCTCGCAGAAGCCGGTTGTTGTATTGCACGATTCAACGCCGGTGCAGAAGGCGAGGTCATCCGGACAATCCGCGTCCGTCGTGCAGGCCGTCCCCGCGGTGCAACTTCCGCTGGGCTCGTCACAGAACTCTCCGGCCGCGCACGGATCGCCTGACGATTCGCAGGCATCGGTGGCCAGGTCGCAGCTCTCCGTACCGTTGCAGAACACCCCGTCATCCGGACAGGGATCCGCGCCCGCGGCGCAAGCGCCGTCGGTGCACACTTCGGCGCCGTTGCAGAAGTCGGCGTCGTCACAATCCGCGTCTTCGTTGCACGGCGTAATGCAAATGCCGTCCACACACTCTTCCCCCACGTCGCAAACCACCGCGGTGCTCGCGCAGCCGGCCGCCGCGTCGCAGGAATCAACGGTACAGGCGTCGGCGTCATCGCAGTCAAGCGCCGTCCCGGCCTCGCAAGCGAGCTCGACGCACGTCTCGACGCCGTTGCAGGCGTCGCCATCGTCGCATGTCAGGTCGTCGGCGCCGACGCACTCGGCGCAGACGTTCACTTCCTGGCCTGCATCATTGGAAACCGTTAGGCAATGAGTGTCATCGCAGAGAGCCTCATTTGAGCAATCGCCCGTCGTAACGTCACACACGTCATCCGTGCAGCCGTCGTCGTCATCGCAGTCCGAGTTCGTCTCGCACAGGTCCGGCGGCTGCGGCTGGAAACACTGTGCACCCAGGCAGAAGAACAGCATTCCGAACACGGCACAAAGCGTGCCCAAACGGGACAACGCACGAATCCGCGTGCGAAATGTCGTGTCACTACAAGCGTTTAAACCTAGCATTACCATTGACCTCCCAGTAAAAAAGACTGTGGCGTGAACCGCGTCACACGCTTTTGGTTTTCAAACTAAACGTTCCACAAGACAATCGACCATCGATCGACTACCCACGTCCCGGCGCCACGTTGCGGGACACAATGGGTACGCTCGTTAAAATCATTGGCGACAAACCGGTATTGCTTACGCCGTCACCACGAAGCCGCCCGCGCCTGGGTCGTTTCCTGGTCCCTCACCGAGGCCACCGGATTTGGGGGCCGCCCTTGCTCCGGAAACGCGCCGACTCCCGGAACGACAGCCTCCGTCAGCGTCATCACACCGCCCCCCATTACTCGTAAAGAAAGGGTCGTGCGATGACCACAGCGGGCGAATTGTAGGAAACGGCCTACTCAAGTCAACACCCAATTCGGAAAAAATAATTCACCTGCCAGCAACCGGCCGGAACGATGTACCGTTCGCGCCGAGCGCGGAGCCACGGTTCCGACCATTCCATGCTAAATCGGCGCTCGCCGCGGCTCGGCTTGAACATTTGCCGTCAAATTCGAGCATAAATGGCCCCTGGACTGGGTTTTGAGCTCCACACGCTGACATAGCGATCCCCGGATTTATAGATAACTCTTTATGAAAGCGTAGTTTATGGATAGGTTTATTGAATTTTTCGAGATTGGAGCCGCATTTATAGTGCTTAGCCGAGTCTCAAACGGCATGATTCCCAAAGTAACAATCACTTGGAGGTTTGAACATTATTAAGATTACACAATGGAGCATGTACTTTCCAAGAGTTCGCCAACCGCAGAAGGCCAAGGCACATTTGATCGGGCCGCCCCCCCTCTCAAACGCGCCCGGCCAAATACTGGACGAGGTCTACTACTTGCTTTGCGATTTGAGCTTTGCTGCCGACTAGGGGAGGACCCCATCCGGTTTCCGTCCGGAAGATTTCCACCGTAGCTCGGTCCCCGCCGACGTTGGCCGGTCGGTTCAGGACAATGGCGTCACATCGCTTGCCACGCAGCTTGGCCTCCGCGTGGCGATGTTCATCGTGGTCCTCCATGGCGAAGCCGATCACGATTCGGTCGCCCTTACACTTCCCGAGGTGCGCGGCGATGTCGGGAGTAGGCACGAGTCGCAGGGTACGCCCGCGGTTGCACTTTTTAAGCTTATGATCCAGGCGCGTCGATGGCCGGTAGTCGCAGACCGCCGCGGTCATCACCGCCGCCTGGCAACGGGGGAACAGGGCGATCGCGGCGTCGAACATCTCTCCGGCGGTGCCAACTCGTGTCACTTTTACGCGTCCGGGCACGGGAAGATCAACCGGGCCGGAGATCAAATCAACCTTCCAGCCGCGCCTGGCGGCATGAGCGGCGATGGCGTAGCCCATCTTCCCGCTGGAGGGATTGGAGATGAAGCGCACGGAGTCGAAATACTCTCGCGTGGGGCCGGCTGTCACCAAGAGGCGCATGGCACTATTGTCAAGTGTCGAATGTCGAATGTCGAATGCCATCGCCGGATCGCCGGTTCGGGAACCCCCCTTCGCGCCCCAAGCGCCGAGAATCCCTTGTTGAGTGCCTGTTTTGACTGAGGTTGCTTTGGAGTCCCGCACCTTGTATGATGGGGGCGATGGGGCGGAAACCGTTGGGAAATGGCGGGGGGTGAGGCCCGCGCAGCTTGAGTTGCACGGGCTGCTTGGAATGATGTGGACGGGCGGTTTGACCCATCCACGCCTGGGAGATAGGTGATGGCCACTCTATTCGTCGTCAAGGGCCCGGCCACGGGCGAGAAGTTCTCCCTGGAAGGGCATCAACTGGTCATGATCGGGCGGGACGCGGGCTGTACGATTCAGATCGTCGACCCGCAACTGTCACGGTGTCATTTGCAGATCAAATACGTCAAAGAAGCGAACCGCCATGACGCGATCGACTTCCAAAGCAAAAACGGCGTATTTGTGAATGAGAAGAAGATAGAGCATCCCACGCCGCTCGTCGACCAGGACGTGATTGTGATCGGCGATACGACTCTGGTCTACAGCATGGATGATTCTCCCTACGCGCAACATGTCCTCGACACGATGAAAAAATTCGGCCAGGGCCACGTGCACACCAGGACCGGGGATTAGCGAGGCGCAGACTGCGGAACGCGGGCACCTCGCCTCTTCAGAGGCAAGAACATGCGCAGGCGCCACCGCCATGTCAGCAGCGCGGGTTTTTTCATTCGACAATCAACAATTGGAATTCGGCGATTGGCATTCGGCTGAGACCGGCGATCACTAACTTCGAAGATACCCTGCCGCTTCTTTCGCGAAATAGGTGATGATGAGGTCCGCCCCGGCGCGTTTGATCGAGGTGAGCGCTTCGAGGACCACGTCGCGTTCGTTGAGCCAACCGTTCTTCGCGGCCGCTTTGATCATGCTGTACTCCCCGCTCACTTGGTAGGCGGCCAGCGGCATTTCCGGAAATGCGTCGTGAACTTGCCGCACCACATCGAGGTAGGGCAGCGCCGGTTTGACCATGATGATGTCCGCCCCCTCGTCGATGTCGAGCCTGGCCTCGGCCAGCGCCTCCCGGGCGTTGGCGGGGTCCATCTGATAGCTTCGCCGATCGCCGAACGCGGGCTTGGAATCAGCGGCCTCGCGGAAGGGACCGTAGAACGACGAGGCGTACTTCACCGCATAGGAAAGGATCCCCACGTCCGCCAGCCCGGGCTCATCCAGCCCCCGACGGATCGCCCCGACCATTCCATCCATCATGCCGCTGGGGGCGACGAAGTCCGCCCCCGCCCGCGCATGAGCGACGGCCATCTTCACAAGTGCCAAAAGCGTTTCATCGTTGTCGATCGCTCCGTCGCGCACGATCCCGCAGTGGCCGTGGTCGGTGTACTCGCACAGACACACGTCGGTCATCACCACCAGCCGGTCGGTCAGCTTCTTGATCCGCGCCGCGGCCTGTGACACAACGTTGTCATCGTCGCAGCCCGTCGATCCCGTCGCATCCTTGCTGCCCGGCAGTCCGAACAACAGCACGGAGCGCAATCCCGCCGAGAGAATGCCTTCGACTTCCCGATCAAGGTCGTCGATCCGCAACCGCGAGACGCCCGGCATCGACGACACCGGACCGGCCTGATCGCCGCGCTCCACGACGAAAAGCGGGTAAATGAAGTCGTCCGCGGACAGGCGCGTTTCGCGGCGCAGCGCACGAAGGGCCGGCGTTCGTCGAAGCCGCCGCATACGCCGCGTGGGATATTCGCTCATGTCGTCGCTCCTACCGTTTTGTCCGCATCGAAGTGCCGCTCCAGCGCCGCCACGATGCCGCTCGTGCTGTGCTCTTGCGCCACTACCTCCACATGCAACCCCGCACTTCTCGCCGCTGAGGCCGTGGTCGGACCGATGCACGCGATCATCGCATCACCCGCCGACAGCTCCAACGCCGCAAATCGCCGCACGGCCGACGGACTGCAAAAGACAATTGCATCAACTTCCTCGGCGATCAGCTTCCGTGCCATCTCCGACGGCGTCGAATTGATCGTCGCGTAAGCCACGATCGAATCGACATGCGCGTCGGCTCGGCGCAAGTTTTTGGGAATCGTCGTCCGCGCCAGGTCGCCGCAGGGGAAAAGCACGCGACCCAACGGCGGGTCGCTCGATTCGATCAAAGCGCGGGCCAGGGCATCGCCGTCAAACGCCGGAGGGAGGAGTTCAGGCAAAATGCCCTGGCGCCGCAATCGTTTCGCGGTGGCCGGCCCCACCGCCGCTACTTTGCACAAGCCCAGCGCTCGTGCATCACGTCCCAGGAAAGCCAGTCTTTTCCAAAAGCCGATCACACCGCGGACCGAGCTGAAAACAAGCCACTGGTAACGGTCGATCTTGCGAATGGCCTCATCGAGCGCGTCGTTCGAAGTCGGGTATACGATTCTGATCATGGGACAATGGATCGTCGTCGCACCGGCCGCCGAGAGCTTCCGTTCCAATTCGTTAAAGCTCGATCGCGGACGAGTGATGACGATGCGTTTGCCGCACAACGGCGAGTGCTCACTTACTGCCGCGTCGGCGGCGTAGGCCGCGACCTCGCCGACCACGGTGACGATGGGAGCACACAGTCCGTCGCGCTGGGCGGCCTCGGCGATCGTCGCGAGCGTCGCAGTCGTGACGCGCTGCCGCGGCGTCGTTGCCCGCTCGATGCAAGCCGCCGGGGTCGAAGGATCGCGCCCCGCCGCCAGGAGTGATTGTGTCACCTCCCCGAGCCGCGCCCGGCCCATGAGGATGACAACGGTGTCGATACGTGCCAGCGCATTGGCATCAAACGCCGGCGCGCTCTCGGCGGCGTTTTCCGCGGTGACGATCGCCACCGAACCTGCCACACCGCGGCAAGTTACGGGGATTCCAGCGGCGGCAGGGGCCGCAAGAGCGCTGCTGACTCCGGGGATTACCACACATTGCACGCCCGCATCCCGGCAGGCCGTCCATTCCTCAAACCCGCGACCGAACACGAACGGATCGCCGCCTTTGAGGCGAACGACGGTCAGACCTTTTCGTGCGCGATCGATGATAATCTCGTTGATTCGTTCCTGTGGAACCGTGTGGCGACCTGGTGCTTTGCCTACATCGACGAGCTCGGCCTCACCGCGCGCCGAAGCGAGCAAGTCTCGCCCGACCAGCCGGTCGTAAACGATCACATCGGCGCTGCGCAGCAGGTTCAGGCCTCGAACCGTCATCAAACCCGGATCGCCGGGCCCGGCGCCAATGAGATAAACAATTCCAAGCCGTGAAGTCACGGGTTGACCCCTGAAAACGCGTCCTGCTTCCATTCCATGGGAGAGGAAAAATCGAAGGGGTTGCCGTCCGAACCCCAAGCGCCAGCGCGGGGTCTTGGCCCGTCGCTCGCGCTCCGGGTTCGGAATGGCGGAGCCTCTCTTGCAAGATCAATGATGATGTCGACGATCACGGGATGGGTACCGATGGCCGAATCGCAGACGATGAAGCGATGGCCGACGCGGCCGTGAAACGGCGGCGCCGAGCCCGGCGTGCCGTCTAATCCCTCGCCCCAACGCTCAAGGGCGTTGGTGCTGACGCCCAACCGTACGGGGATATCCACCGTGGCGTGAGGTCCGCCGCTGATGAGAAACGGAATCACGACGATCGCGGAGGTCGCCGAACGATCTACGATGGACTGCACGCTGGGCTCTTCTTCCAAGAATGCGTAGAGGACTTGGCCGCAGAACTTGGCGTGCTCCAGCGCCTCGGCAAGACGTACCGTCGCAAGACGGCTGCGCGGATGGCGCGGGGTCCCGTGGCCGACCACGGCCACGCAGACGTCCTCGGTTTCCAAGTCGTGATCCAGGATCAAGCGGCGCGCTCGTCGCTCCACGACGGCGACCGCCCCTGGATGAACGCCCACCGGAGGCGTTTGTCGCAGACGGACCCGCGCAAATCGCCGGTTCTTGGCCAGCTCGCGCGGGAGAACCACGTCGCAGTAGTAACCGTCGCTGGTCATCACCGGCACGACGGTCACCTCGTCGGCGTCCAGTTGATCCAAAACGGCGGCGAAGGTCGGCTCACCGCGGTGGAACGCCTTCGCCACGTGGTCGAATAACCCAAGGCGGTCGATTTGCGCAACGTACTCGTCGATTGGGGCGTTGATCGTCGGGTCCACGCGCGACCCGTGGGCGGCCAAGATGAGGGCGGTACGGCTCACGCGGCGGCTCCAGCTTTGAGACGAACGATCCGGGAGTGCAACGCTCGCTTATCCGCCCCGCGCTCCTCGCGGATCAGTTGAGCAATCAGCGGGGCAACCCGACGTTGCTCGCGCCAGGCGTTGTACCGCCCGAGTTCCTCCCCGACGATCCGATTCGCGGCGGAAATGCCCTCTACACGTGCGGATTGTCCCTCCACCAACTCGTCGAGGTGCGTCAAGCCGACGCCGCCAAGCTGCGTCACGGAGGGGTCGATGTTGCGGGGCACGGACAGATCAACGAGGCACAGCGGCCTGGCGCGTTCCCGCCCAATCGTGGACGAATCCACCAGGTGAAACGACGAGGAGGTACAGGCGATTAGCGCGTCGGAATCACCCAGAACGACGGCGAGTTGATCCATTCCCAGCGAAACACCGTGAACCTCTTGGGCGACGGCGGCGGCGCGATCGACGTTTCGACCGACGACAATGATCCGATGCGTGCAACAACAAGCTTGGTGGGTGGCCCACCTCCTTTGGAGGTGGGGGAGGCGATGATCGATGCCTGGGCTTGACCCTGTGCGCAAATCATCGTCTCCCCCAGGTCCAAAGGACCTGGGCCACCCGGGCTGACCGGTTCGTCGGCGAGCCAGTTCACTGGCCACCACGCCGGCGAGCACGCCGCTTCCAAGGACAAGGACGGTCCTATCGTTGAGCGGACCCAGCTTCCGGGCGACATGTTCCACCGCGATCGTAGCGATGGATCGGGCGCCGCTGTTGATCAATGTTTCATGCCGAACGCGTTTGCCGGTGCGTATGGCCGCTCGACCTAAGGCCGATAGAACCGGATCAAGGGCGTGGGCCTGCGTCGCCTGAAGAAATGCATCTCGTACCTGACCAAGGATTTGGGCCTCCCCGACGATGCGCGATTCCAACCCCGCGGCCACGCGCAGCAGGTGCTCGGCAGCCAGGGGACCGACTTGGGTCCGCGCGAATCGCTCCAACACGCCGATCGGCAGGTGGAACCACTGTGACAGTAGCTCGATCCACTCCGCCGCCCGTGTCCGCGGAGTCGTGGCATAGACTTCGAAGCGCTCGCAGGTGGACAGGACCATCCTACCTTCGGCCATGCCAGCCAGTCGCGACAGCATCGTCCGCTGTTTTTCGCCGTCGGGTCGCAAGCTTTCCCGGACCGAGAGCGGCGTAGTCCGATGGGTGATGCCGATGTAGAAGAGTTGCCTGCTCACCGGACGATCTCCAATTGAATCAATTCCCGCGTGGTGGTTTCGCGACCGGTGATCCCCTGTCGGGGTATTGCCCGCCGCAGAAGCCGCTGATAGTAGTCGCTAAGGCTTTCGCCGCGGCCCCGGTCATTGGCCCAGCTTTGCAGGAGCGGTCGAAGCGTCGACACTAGGTCCTCCGTTTTCACGTCACCCGCGAAGAGATCGACGACTCGATCGCCGCCCATGCCTCCTCCGACGTACACGTGATAAACGTCCGGTCGCCGACCGACAAAGGCGATATCCGCGGTGTAGGGCCTGGCGCAGCCGTTGGGACAGCCGGTCATGCGCAGGGTGATCGGCTCATCACGCAGGCCCAGCGAGGCGAGTTCGGCTTCGAACAAGTCCACGACCGTGGGCATGAGCCGTTCGGACTCGGACATCGCCAGTCCGCAGGTCGGAAGAGCGGGGCAGGCCATCGAGTATCGCCGGGCGGCGGAAAGCTGTGTCGCCGGCGCGACACCATGCTCGATCAACGTCTGCTCGACGGCGTCTACGGCTCGTTCATTCAGCCCGGTGAGAAGCACGTTTTGGTGCGGAGTGAGGGTCAAGCCCGGTCGATAGGTTTTGACGATTTCGCGCAGCGCCGTCTTGATCCGGCGGCCGTTGCGGTCGATGATCCGCCCGTTTTCGACGAACACGCCGTAGAACCATTTGCCGTTGTCCTGCCGGTTCCGCCCCAGATGATCGTGAAAAACGGGCCGCGGAATCGGCCGCCAGTCGTGCAGGTCGAAGAGCGCCCGTCGTCGGAACTCCTCTCGGAAGCGCTCGATCCCCCAGTCGTTGATGAGGTACTTGATCCGCGCGTGACGACGGTCTTCGCGGTTGCCGTGGTCGCGGAAGACGGCGCAGATCGTCCGAACCGCTTCGACGGCGTGTTCGGGGAAGACGAAACCGAGGGGTTCGCCCAGGCGGGCGACGGTATCGGCCTTGCCGTGGGTCATGCCCATTCCGCCGCCTACGAGCACGTTGTAACCCACAACCTTCGACCCTTCGAGGATCGCAATCAATCCCGCGTCATCGTTGTAGACGTCGACGCAATTGTCGTCCGCCAAGGCGATCGCGGTCTTGAACTTCCGAGGCAGATACACGTCGCCGTAGAATGGCTCCTCCTGTTCAGTGGATAGGGCTTTCACGCCGTCGAGCCAGATTTCGTGATAGGCCCGCGTAGCGGGTCGCAGTTGAACGGCGATCTCTCGCGCGACGCGTCGCAGCGTCACGTGGGCCTCGTCATTCAACGGCGCCGGGCAGGTCATGACGTTCCGCTCCACGTCGCCGCAGGCCGAGATCGTCGTCAATAGCGTGTGATTGATCCCCGCGATGGTCGCCTTGAGGTTCTTCATGATGACGCCGTGGAACTGGAAACCCTGCCGCGTCGTGACCCGCAGCGAATGATTGGCGTAGTTCTCGGCCAGCGCGTCGAGCCCCAGATACTGATCGGCCGTCACCACCCCGCCGGGGATGGCGCAACGGATCATGAATTGATAGGCCTCTTCCACACCCTGCTTACGGTTTTCGTGGCGCAGGTCGCGGTCGTCCTGCTGGTAGGTGCCGTGGAACTTCAGCAGCCCCTTGTCCCCGCCCTCAAAGTGCGTGGCCTGGCTCGCCAGCGTCTCCGCGATGGTGCCGCGCAAATGGCGGCTCGTACGTTTTGTAGCCTCGGCCTTCGATTCGCCTTTTTCCGGTTTATCGATGTCTTCGACCATTCTGCCACTCCCGGTCCATTCCGAACCCGGAGCGCCAGCGACGGGTCAAGACCCCGCGCTCGCGCTTGGGGTTCTGATTAACTGTCTTTTCGGTTCACATACCCCCCATTCGCTATTCGACATTCGCCAATCGACATTCGTCAATCTCTTAAATTCCCGCTCCCCCGTGCAGGCCGCATTCGGTTTTCTCCGACGTGCTCCAGCGACCGGCCCGTGAGTATTCGCCGACTTTCGAGCCGTCCACCGGGGTCGTGCAATGCGTGCACCCGATCGTGGGATACCCCTGCTCGTGCAACTCATTAAAGGGGACATTGTGCTTTTTAATATACTCCCAGATTTGGCCGCGTTCCCAGTTGGCCATGGGACTGATCTTGAGGACCTGATACCTCCAGTCCCAGTCGATGACCCGCAGGTTGGCGCGGGTGGCCGACTGACTGCGGCGCAAACCGGTGATCCACACGTCCGCCTCCGCCATCACCGGATACATCGGGTCCACCTTGCGAATCTTACAGCACTGCGTCGGGTTATGTTTCCAAAGCTCCGGCCCGTACTGAGCGGCTTGCTCTTCGGGAGTCAACGTCGTACCGCGGTTCACGAAGTGCAGGTGCGGGTAGCGCTCGGCCATGCGATCGCGCAGGGCGTAGGTTTCCGGGAAAAAGAACATCGTATCCAGATAAACCACGGTGACCGGCTTGCCGTGCTTGGCGTACATGTCGATCAGGGCGCACCCCTCCATCCCGAAGGAGGTGGTCATCAACATTTTCTGGTGAGCGAATCGTTCGAGCGTCCAAGCGATCAGTGTATCGGTGGGCGTGTCCTCGTTGATATCCAATCGACCGTTGTCACCGCGGGGAATACCTGCCGAACTCGTCCCCACCGGCGCTCCAGGATAAAGTTGCATTTCCATCGTTCGACCTTCCTCCTTCACGAGCCGCTGGCTTTAGCCTGCGCGGACATTCGGGGAGCAAACAATGTCAGCGCCTGAGTCTCCGCGCGGGCTAAAGACCCGCGGCTCGCCCCCAAACAAAAACCCGCAGGAACCTTCCTGCGGGTCGTGATTCACTCAATTAGCTACTGGGTCACAATCCCGTCAGGAAGTTCCTCCGCGCGAGGCCGCGCAACAACAACCGCAACAGCAAACTGCTGAAACCGTAGATTGTGAATTCGGTCCGAACATTGCACCCATCCTATCGACTAATCTATGCAATGTCAAGCCCGCCCGAGGGGTAAAGATAGTTCAATAATTACACTGACAATGCACCAACTAATGGTTCATGGCATCGGATCCGTCGAACGCATCGTCGTCCTTCCCCCCGAAAGCATCGTTCCAACGCTCGGCATCCTCAGGAGAGACTGTATCGGGTTTTTCTTGCGGGAGCGGTCGGGGAACGTCAATCGGTTTCTGAGGCGAGAATAATTCATCGATGAAGCTGACTGCGTCTGTGCAGCGGCACTTCCGATAACCCGCTGCGTGGCGGATGGCGGAATCGCTGGTGACGACCCGCAGGCGGGTGGGATCTTTTTCATCGCCGATGGCGGCCACAATAAGGTCGTCGGCGGTGGCCGGGGCGCTGAACCGGACCGTCAGTCCGTCCGGGGATAATTGATCCCTGAAGCCCCCGCGCGGGGTCGTTCCGTCGAAAACCAGAGTCACGCTGCTGCCCGACCCTCGCGACCAGCGTTCGATCAGTCGCACCATCGTCTCACGCCCGACGGCGGCAATCGGTGCGTGCTCACGCATCGCGTGCAGCAGATTGTTGCCGTCGATGATGACGTGTTCGTCCATACGGCAGATATCCGCCGGTCCTACGGGTCAACCTTGGAAACTGATTTCACGACTTTGTCGTATTCCGGCACGAGAACAAACTCCGCATGGCCGTCGCCGAAGACGACATTTCCACCCTCGCCGCCGTGATTCGATTTGGGCTCGTACGCGATCACGCCCCGGTCGTCGATCGGAACGCCCTCGCGTCGCGGCACGAGAACATAATTGGAAGTCGAAGACTCCGACGATGGGCAGATCAGCAATCGCGGGTCGACTTGTCCGGCGGCCACGAGCCAGTCGAGGACCGGCGTCGCCCCATCCCACTCGGGGGCGTAGATTTTCGCCGAAATTGCAATGCCCTTGAGGTTCGACGCACAGGTGAGCCGCCGTTGAAGCTCGCGCCCGCGGTACGCCCCACGCAGACCGACCCCGAGCACGCATCCCGTTAGCAGCAGGAAACAGACGAGCTTAACGATCCGCTTACGCGGGGGCATGGCCTTTTTTCGTATGGAGCCGCCGAGTGATATCCCTACTTAATGCGCCCGGAGGTTAGTTCGAGTACGTCGGTTCGAACCTGGGCGGGAGTCAGTCCGAGGTTTTTCAAGGCTTTGTGGGCAACGCTGCCTTTCTCGATCAACAAGGCGAGCAGCAAATGTTCGGTGCAGACCTCCTTGGCCTCCAACTCCTGGCATTGCTGAATCGCGATGGCCACCACGTTCTTAAAGTGCGGCGTGCCAGGCAGCCGGCCAAAGACCCAAGTCTCCTCCATTTGCTTCTTAATGAGCTTGTCGATCTCCTGGCGCAGTTTGCCTTCGGTCACGCCGCGCTTGGTAAGCACGGCGGCTCCTACGCCGGTCCCCTCGCGTAAGATGGCAAGCAAAACGTGCTCGGTGCCGACGTATTCACGCTCAAATTCGCGCGCAATTTGATTGGCGAGCTTGATGACCTCGGCCACGCGTGGACTGGACTTGGGCAGCATCTTAGATTCGCCGTCGCAACCACAGCAGCGAGGTTAGCATGAAGATCAGCGGGAGCATTCCGACGCCGCTGCATGGGGTGGCCGCGCCGCCGTCCCCCCCCGGAGTCGTCCCCGGCAAATCGGGATCGTCCGGATCGGCGTCCGCCGAACCCGGCTGAATGGAAATGATGCGCGTCGCCGAGGTGTTGAGCGTCGTAGCGCCGGACACGGTCGTGACGGTGGCCGTGATCGGGAGTCGCCACGCCACTTGCGTTTCGTTTATATAAGTATGCGACACCTCGAGGCTCGACCAGCGCGTGCCGTCACCCAGGTCCCACACCACGGATTGCAACGTACCCGTCATCTTCGAAGCGTCCACGCTGAGCTTGACGGAAAACGGCGAGGTTCCCCCGTCCACGTCGGAACCCGGCGTGCCCGGGACGCCGACGATGATTCGTACGTCACCGGTACTTTCGGTATCGTCCGAATCGCCATCGGCACTGCCCTGCACTCGGATCGCCACCTCCGACCAGCCGGCACGTCCCTCAATATCGTACATCGTGAGGCGGGCAACGAAAGTGCGAATCACTTGGGACGCCACAACGTAGGTATGGCTCGCCGAACGCGTCGTGGCATCGGGCGAAGTATCGGAATCGTTGACGTTAAAGTCCCAAGCGGTCCGGCTCTCGTCTATCGCCACTGCACTGACCGCGTTTCCGTTGAAAGCGACCGTGAGCGGCGAGTCGCCTTCCAACGGCGAGACGCTGATGTTAACCGCGGGGCCCCCTCCCGGCGGAATCGTGCTCCCGCCCGGATCGCCCCCGCCGACGACATCTCCGGAATCGGTGACCAACCCGTTCGAGTCGGCGGCCACTCCGTGGGAGTACCGTCCGATGACGCTCCGCGCAAAAACCCCGAAAAACCACTTCTTGCCTTGGGCAGGGACGTTGAAGTTGACACATTGGGCGTCGCCCGCGTCACAGCTCGGAATTTCGCTGTCGCTGCACGTCAGCCTGCAACCCGACTTCAGCACGTCAACCCCGGCCGGAAGCGGACGTAACGATGCACCTGCACAACCAAGCTGACCGTCGGCGTAGCATTCTCCATCCACGGGAATAAACTCGAATTCATTCTCGCTCTGGACGACAAGAAATTCGTCCGTGCCGATGTTTTGGGTCCAGCGGATGGAAAGCCCCTCGATAGAAAGGTCGCCCGGTCGATCGGGCCAGGTCCTCCCGCCGTTGGTGAGGGTTTCCTGCGCTGCCGTGACCGCACTCCCGGCGTTGATCCGACCGTAACCGTAGGTCAAGCTGCGACTGGTAACGTTGTTGTACGCAGCGTCCGTGGGGCTGACCTTGTCGGCGGTGTGCTCCAGAATAAGCCGCACGTCCGTCGCCGACAGCATCGGGTTCACCGACAATACGAGGGCGGCGACGCCCGCGGCGATCGGACACGCCGCGGAGGTGCCGTTGAAAAACCCCGTGTAGGCCCCCGTCGGCTCCACCTCTAGAACATTGAACTGATCGGCGGCGAGGCCTCCGACGTTGTATCCGTGATCGATATTGCCCGAACTGTCGGTGTTGTCCGTCGTTACGAGAAGGAGGGCTCCGAAGAGGTCGCCGCCCGGAGCAATAACGTCGATCCCCGTTCCGTAATTGCTGTAGGACGCTCGTTCGTCCTCGTCGTTGCTCGCCCCCACGCCGATCACCTGCGGCAGCATCGCTAACTCAAAGCCAGGTTGAAGAAGCGAGCCTTGGTTGCCGGACGCGAACACGATGACCATGCCCAGCGGGTCGTCATCGCCATCGCCGTCCAAGTCCCCCTTGTTTCGTCCCTCTCGAAATGCCAAGTCCAGAGAATCGACTACTACGGCCGGATCAGGACCGAAAAAGCCCCAACTGTTGATGTGTACGTCCACGTTCTCTTGCCGGGCGAAGGTGAAAACCCGGGCGACTTCGACTTCGCTGATCAGGTCGGTAAGCCCGCGCGACGCAGTGAACTTCGCCAGATGGGCGACACCGCGCCCGCCAAGGTTGTTGGATCGCGCCGCGGCCAGGCCCATCACCGCCGTGCCGTGACGATCGCCGAACTCTTTCGGTCGCGGGTCGTCGGCCCCTTCGGCGTTGAACTCCAGCGTTGCGTCGTGGCCGATTCCGCTGTAATTGTCGCGCAGGTCTTCGTGATCCACATCGCAACTATCGTCGAACATTCCGATCAGAACGTTTTCTCCACCGGTGGCGGACCACGCTTCCAGGACGTCGATATCGGCCCCTACCGTGCCGCCCGCTTGCCCCGTATTGTTAAGATGCCATTGCAGCCGGTACAACGGATCCAACGGCGTGACCTGCCGAGTTACGACGGCCCGCCGGAAGTTGGGCTGCGCCCATAGAACCCGCGCGTCCCGCGAAAGCACCTCCGCCAGCAGGACCTCGTCGTCGTCCTCGCCGACGGGTGTCAGTCGAAAAACCAGGGGTTGACCAAAGACCGGCTCGGCCTTGGCGACGCCGTGGGCCGCCCAAAGCTGGACCCGATCGGCATCAGAAACGTCGGGACGCAGCTTGGCCGCGATCGTCCCCGTGGACACGGCCGGCGCATCCCAGCCCTCGAAGCGATAGATGGGGCGAACGTCTTGGACGGCCCGGTCCTTTCGAATCGCCGTTTTGCGCGCGGCCGATGTTTCCCGGACCCGGAGCAACTTTACCCGCGCATGCGGCGCCCATTTGAAGCTTTCGAGCGTCCCCTGCCCCTCGGCCGACAAACGCTTGGCACATGCCTCCGCGTCGTCGCAACTATGCAGAACCACCCCGTATTCGTCGGCCGACTTGGACAGGGGAACCCTCTGACCATCGGGCATCACATAGACACGGTCATCCCCGACCCCCGCGCCGGCCGGCACGCTCGTGAACAACGCCCCCAAAGCGATACCCAGCAGGCGGAATCCACCCGGCCGCGAACTCACGAAAACTCTCGGCAATATGCTTCTTCTCACCATAGATGTCCCAAGTAAGACTGCGGGCGAATCGTTCATCCCGACTCGCACCTTAACGCTCGACGAAAACACGTCGCATTGCGGAAAGCCCGTCAAAAGGGATCGCAGCAGGAGCGATTCCGCGGTTCCGTCGCACGATTGACCGGCAGGCCCATCTCGGCGGTAGGGCGCGAGCGCCCAGCCCCCGTCGCCGCCGGATTCACGGGTCCGGCGTTTGTGTGGCAACCACCTATCATTGTTGGGAACCGCCAAGTGACTGTCAAGATGGGGTTTCCGAGCCGGAATTGGCTGCCTTCGTGCGAATGGCCATCCCGCATTCCGGGCAAACGCCGAGCAACCCGGCACGGCAACGAAGGATGCGCGGCAGAACGTACGGCGTCCCACGACCGTGCTGAAAACCTTGGCCACGCTATACTTCACGCTTCAATGGGTGAATTGGCGGTCAACCTGAGTGATATCCTGTCGCATGGGTGGATCGATACCGCCCGGTTCATCCCCTCGATAATCGTCCGCCTGGCTATGACTCAGAAGGCCCGACAGTGGGGCGAACGAACGGTTACCGTGTCCTTTTGCGAATCTATTGACTTAGAGCCTGAAACGCTCGCCGTAACGATTCGCTGGAACGTAGCTGACTTGGACGAAGCGGTCGGGTATAATAGGTTCCGTGATGAGTTACGAAAGCTCCGGAACTCGCAAGCCGAACAGGATATCACGGAGCTTGCCGCCCTCGGAATCGCTTTCTCGCTTGTGCGGATTTTGCTGCCGACGGACGAGATTACGAAGGTCGTTCCGCTGGGGGGACGCGGCGACTACTACCTGAACGGACGGCGCGATGAGATGATCGAAATGTCAGGGACGCTCAAAGGCGACTTGAACGCTCGCTTCTTTGAGAAACGCGCGCAGATCCTTAAGAACAATCGTCTGATCCGCGCGTTCGTATGCGTAGTGCGTTTCGACTCTGCGGAGGCTCGACTGGAGCGAGTTCGATGAAACGACTGGTTGCCGTTGACACGATGCCGGAGTTCGAGACGCTGACGATCGAGTCATCGAACCTGATGATCGAGGCCAAGAGCCTCCGCGCTCAAGGCGAAACCTTCGAATCCGCGATCAAATGGGTCGAAGCCGGGCGAAAACTCGCCGAGCTTGGAACGCGACTCCTTTACGCGGGGCATACTTACGAAGCTGCGCAGGACATTCTACACTCGGCTGCGAGCTTCCTACAGGCAGGCGCAACCCCGAACGCACTTGACCAGCTGCGGTTTCTCGAAGTCGCCAAGGAACTAGAAGAGGACGTTTCCGAAAACGAGTCTCTTCACGACGAATCGGCGACATTGACGCAAGACGCGAAGCACCTCGATCGAGAGTTTCGGGAGGCCTGGAGGCAGATGCAGGAACTCATGGTGGATCCTCGTGGCGCAGCCAGGCTTACTCGGCGGTGGATCACAAGTACTCTCCCGCGGTTTCCCGGCGTTTGGCAATTCCATTTCTACACCGCGCGGAAGTACATGCATGAAGCGCAAGGGTCCGGTGGTGCCGCCGCCCAGAAATTCGCGATTGGGCACCTGAGTTATGCCGTACGCATTCACAAGGAGGATCCCTTCCTTGCGATACTCCTCGTGGGTCAGCTAATCGCTTCGCGACAATGGGTCAAGGCCATCGAAGTTGCTGACGGTGCGGTGAACGCTTTCCCCGAAAACGCGGAGGTGCTAAGTCACGCCGGGTGGGCGCGTCTGGTCTATGTTTTCAAGGGACATGGTCCCAAGGCAGCGCTGGAGGATGCTGAGCGCCTCCTTCGTAAGGCGCTCGACACAGTCCAGGGACGACCCGTGGGGCGGATTGCGACCGACTATCTCTCGCTCTTTCTTTGTCTCCGCGAGAGGCAGAAATCGGAAAGAGAACTGAAGAAGCTGCTCGACGAGGCCATGGCGGCAAACCCGGCGGCCGCGCGGGAAGCATGGGCGCTTATGCGTAGTCCAACCTCTTCGATCGAAGCGCTTGGACATGATGGATTCCAGGATCTTCAACGAAATAATTGGAACGTCGCTGAAGCGCTCTTTTTTCCAACGGCTGCGTAAGCCGAGAATCGCGATTTACAACTTTGCAATGGAGCTGCTTCATTAGCCACATCTTTCATCCACCACCGCAACGGGCAGCGGAATCCCCGCCCCGTAGGTGCGGTCCGGATGGTCCTCCTCCCAGACGCCGGGGACACGGGTTTCGCAGAACGGACAGGCCGGGCCTTTCATGCGGTTTTCCTCCACCACGAACCCGCGGCGGCGGATAAGCAGTTTGCCGCACGAAACGCAGTAGGTGTTCTCCCGCGTGCCCACCCCTTTGGGAATGTTGCCCGGATAGACGTAGCGCAGCCCGGCGGCCTTGCCGATGTCGTACGCCCGGATCAACGTCTCGACCGGCGTCCGCGGCGGATCGGTCATCTTGTAGTCGGGGTGGAAGGCCGTCACGTGCCACGGAATGTCACACGAAACGGAAGCCAAAAACTCCGCGATGCCTTGGAGTTCCTCGTCGCCGTCGTTGAAGCCGGGGATGACCAGCGTGACGATCTCCACCCAAAAGTCCATCTGCCTGAGCAGCTTGATCGTATCGAGCACGTTTTGCAGCACCCCGCCGAGCTTGCGGTAGTTCTTGTCGTCGAAGCCTTTCAAATCGACCTTATACAAGTCCACGAATGGCCGGATGAATTCCAAAACTTGCGGCGTGGCGTTGCCGTTGCTCACGAACCCGCAGACGATCCCCTCCGCGCGGGCGAGCTTGAAGATTTCGACGGCCCAATCCGCAGTAATCAGCGGCTCGTTGTACGTGCTGACCATCACCGGGATGCGGTTCTTCACCGCAAGCTCGATTAACCGCTGGGGGGCTGCGAAGTTCGGACGCGACACGGCCGAGTCATCGCGAAGGGCCTGACTCGTCACCCAATTCTGGCAGTAGCCGCAATGCAAATCGCACCCCAGCATCCCAAACGACAACGCATCGCGGGCCGGGAAGGCGTGATAGAACGGCTTCTTCTCGATCGGATCGATCTGCACCCCCGCGACGTAACCGGCGGGCGCTCGCAGCTCGCCATCGACGTTGAACCGAACTCGACAGACCCCGCTGCGACCTGGCAGAATCCAACATCGATGCCCACAGGCCAGACATTGAACCTCCCCTTTCTCGCCGCGTACTACAAGCTGCGGCGCCGACGGCATGGTGTTGTCGGCCAATAGCTCCTTGAGCCTCATTGATGCCGGACTAGTTAGCGCGCCCATGACCCTGCTCCCATCACCGTCGTATGGGTGGCCCAGGTCCTTTGGACCTGGGGGAGACGATGATTGGCACACAGCATCATGCTCACGATCATCGCCTCCCCCACCTCCAAAGGAGGTGGGCCACCCGACGAACCCTTGTGGTCCTATCCGATTATACGCTCTCCGTGCATCCTTTGCCGGATATTTGCGTTGCACCAGGCGATCGGAATAATCCGCCTCGGCGGGTCCACCCATGATCTATGCCCTAATCGTCGCTGCGTTGTCGCTGATCGGTGCGGCCGTGCCGCTGCGCTTTCGCTTCGGCCATGCCCAGTTGCAGGTCTACCTGAGCCTTGCCGCGGGGGCGCTGCTGGGGGCCGCCTTGTTTCACCTACTCCCCGAGGCCTCCGAGCACATTCACGACGACTTCGGGTTGCCCGCGGCGGTCGGCATCGGGGTGGTCTTCTTGCTGCAACGCTACCTCGCACCGCATAGCCATGAACCGCTCGACACCCACCTCGCTCAGCATCATCACGATCATCAAAGCGCGGCCGACGATCAAGAAACGCCCCACCATTCCCATGCCCGGCCGCGGACCCTCCCTTCTTGGTCGGCTCGTCCGACCGTGACCGGCGTGGTGGCCATCCTCGCCCTTTCGATCCATTCCTTTTTCGACGGCGTCGCCATCGGGGCCGTCACCGGTGGATCGAGCGGCGCGGAGCCGTCGCTGACCTTCGCCGTCTTCCTTTCCGTGTTGATCCACAAGCCGATGGACGGTCTGTCGGTCTCCGTCCTATTGCTCAACGCCGGGACGCCACGCGGCCGCCTGTGGTTGATCCAGGTCTTTTATGCGGCGTTGGTCCCCGTCGGCGCACTCGCCTTTATGGCCACGCGCGGCGCGGTCGCGGAGCCGTCAACCTTGGTCGGCTACACCCTGGCCTTCAGCGCCGGAACGTTTTTGGCGATCGCCCTAACCGATTTGCTGCCCGAATTGCACTTCCACGCCCACGACCGCCACAAGCTCTCTTTCGCCTTGCTCTTCGGTCTGTTGGTGATGTGGCTGACGAGCCTCATCGGGCACGGCGACTCACACTCTGACGATCACGCTTCCGAACGCGCCGAAGCGCCCGGGAGCTATACGGTTTTGACTATACGGGAGAAATCCCAATAATTATCGCAATATGCATTTGTTTTCAGAGAGGAGTCGAGATGTTGCGTTCTGTTAAAGCGATTGGTGCGGCGGTCGTGTTGACCCTGGTTCCATCCTGCGTCCATTATTGCAACTTTGATTCCGAATGCGATAACGAAATCTGGTGTGATGGGGAGGAATTCTGCGACCGTCGACCCTTATTGTCGAACGCTTTCTTGAGCCTGTTCTTCCTTGGGACGAGTAACCCCTTAGGGGGCGGAGAGTGCGCCGCCGGCAAATCGCCGTGCTGCCCTGATGATGTTGATTGCTCAGCGTATCCGTATGCTGGCATCGCGTATGAGCTTTGTGATGAGGCGACGATGGCATGTCAGTCGGGCACCGAGTGTGGGACCGATTCAGAATGTGACGACGGAATCTGGTGTACCGGGGCGGAGGCTTGCGTATCCGGTTTTTGTTTCAATGTACTTGCGCGATGCACCTATTTGGAATCGTGCGATGAGGAGGCCATGCGCTGCGAGGAGACAAACGGGGGGGCGTGTTTCCGCGTGCTGGATTTGTGTCCCGACCCTGATCGTACCTCGGAATTAGCACAAGTCGCCCTGGTTCTTGGAACCTCCGATTTCCCGCACGACGATACCGTTTTCGGACACAACGTGTGCGACGTGCCTGAAACCAGCGAATGCGACTGGCCGGGTTACGCCGACTGCATCACGGCGAACATCACATGCGGTGCTCTGGATGCCGGAAACCCGGGAGACGCCCTTTCGGCCTGTCTGACTACCTTTTCCGGGGCGGACTGCTTTGTTCATCTTAACGGGACGGCGGGCGGCAATGAGCCGTAGACCGGGGATGCGAATGTCACTTCGTCAGGGCAGCCGGCGAAGACGATCCCCCGGCCGATACCGCAGGCTTACTTCGCCAGGCCGACCATCCGAATAAACCCACCACCGCGATCAACCAGATGAACACGGCCACGACGAGAGTCGCCGTGGGATTGTCTGAGAATACCTCCTCCGCCCGGCCCAGCGACCTTAGCCAAAACGGACTCGCGTGAGTGAGCGCGTACTTCTTGGCCGGGCTGAAGAAATCTCCCGCCAGGATCAGCGAAAGCCGCAACGCTATAAAGATGTGGATCCAGAAGAGTCCCCACACCACAACCCATATTCTTCGCCGCCAGACGATGGGCGTAGCGAGACTAAGCGCGATCACCGCGGCCATGGGCTCATAGCCAATGTATCGACTTCCCGTCCGCAACTGACCGATCGTGCCGGGTTTGTCGCGGTTCATCAGGATCATGACCGTATCCTTCACGCCTTCCGGCTGGGCGATCCTCGCGTTGGGTGGGAGCTCGCGTCCGATCACCGCCGCGAGGTCCTTGACAAGAGTCGGTGAATACAAATCGAGGAAGTGGACGTTTCCCGACGGCCAAAACCAGAAGCGAGAAAACACTGCGTCGCCGCCGGCCCGAAAGATTCCCGAATAACCGCGTTCCAGACCCGGCCAGGGGATCATGAGCATGGAATAGAAGACGACGACGAGAACGGCGAACCGGATGATGAGCTTAGGGGGTAGCATGGATCCGTACTCCGCCGACGGCGGACCGCCGAACCGCCCATGAGGCCCACAACGCCCACATGAGAATGGCCAAGAGCACGAACGCCGCCTGCCATACGTCGAGGTGCAAGATGTCGAACGCCTTACGCCAGTACACGGCGCTCAAGAACAGGCTGACGATCCGAACGATGTTCACGATGGCAAGGATCAACGTTCCCACGAACACCGCGGGAAATTTGGAAAGCCAGGGCACCGGCGACGCCAGCACCGCCGAAACGAACAGCGCCGTCGGCTCCACCGCGTCACATCCCCGCTCGACGGCGATGGACCCCCGCGAGGAGTTGAGCCCATGATGGACTCTTTGGACGTAATCGATGCCCACCCCGTGAAGGACGACGACCGACGCGTCCGCATTCAGCGTTAAGTACCAGGGGAAAAACCGCTCCTTGACCGCCGTCGTGGTGGTGGCGGCGTAGTAGACGCCCATGAGGACGGCGAATAGGACCAGGAAGCGCAGGTCGCGACCGTGAGTAGACATCCAGGATCGCTTGACGGGCGGTCCTATTCCGCCGCTCGATCCGGGACTGGGTGGGACGCCGGGAGGGGCGGGTTCACGGACTTTTCCTGATTGCCCCGGTTCCTTTTGCACGGCCAAACCGCCTCAATTGCCCCGATCGCGGCCGGTCGCCCAGCCGGGAAAAGAACGACCCTCAGGCTGAACATCATACCCCCTCGCACGGGTTTGGCCAAGGTCGATAACTCTTATATCAGTTCCCGATTGAACTTGTCTATTCAGCGCGCCGCGGGCTTGAGGCCGCGCGGACTTACCTTGGCGAAAAACATAAGCGGTGCGAACGTCAATTCGGCACGTCAAAACTGGGATGAGAATAAGTTGAAGCGGGAAATCCGGCTTCCGCCGACGGTTGTCGGCTCGGCGGTCAATCGCTACCCTTTACCACCACGACCAGAATTCGACGCGGATGTAGCCGACCAGCCGGCGGGTAAGAACGTCCAGCAAACGCCGCTGGCCGCAGTAGATCTTGCAGTGTCCGGTCATTTCGGGCTTTAGCAATTGCTCGAGGTTGTCAAATTCGGCGCTCACCAAGACCGCGCGACCGGCGACGAGATCATCGCGCGCGGACGCGATCGGGGCGATCGAGTGAATGGCGCCGCGGAAACTCTGCCTCGGGAAGGCGCGAAGCTTCAGGAGCACCGCCTGGCCGACGGCAATGTCGGCCATCTCCTTTTCGGGAATGGCGATTTCCGCGCGGATTCGGGATAGGTCGTTCACCGTGGCGATCAGGTCGCCCTTGTCCACGCGCCGCCCGACCGTCTCCTTCAGGTTCGGCGTACTAATCACGCCCCCGATGGGACTGACGATGTTGAGCAACTGAATCTGTTGCAGGAGGTAGTCGCGTTGAGCCTCAAGTCGAGTCAGGTCGGCCTCGGCGGCTTCCACCAGTTCGACGCGAGATCCCGCGAGCAATAAGGCGAGGCGACTCTCGGCCTCCTGGCCTTCCATCTCCGCGACGACCGCGGCCTCGCGGTATTCGATGAGATCATCGGCGGACATGACCCGAACGTCGCCCTGCGACTCCGCCAGTTCCTTTTCGCGCAAGACGACCAGGGCGACGGCGTCATGCAACTCTTTCATTGAGCCCGCCCCGTCGCTGATCAATTGTCGAATGCGGACCAATTCCGCTTGTGCGGCGTCGAGCTGGGCCTCGGCCTTCTCCACCGAGGTGCGCGTCCTGGCAAGTCGCTCTCCTTGTACGCGCAGCGCGGTGTCGAACTGCTCGCGCGCCCGCTGCCAGCGCACGTGGCCGGTTTCGACCTCCCGGCGGGCCAGGTTGACTTCCTCCGGGCGCGGCCCGACCCGCAGCATTTTCAATCGGGCGGCCGTCGCGGCGACGTCCGCCTTGACCTTGTCGAGTTCGGAACGCCAGCCAAGGTCGGAGAGCCGGGCGATCGTCTGCCCCTCCGCGACACGATCATTTTCTATCACCAAAACCTGCTCAATGATCCCCTCAACCTCGGCGCGGACCTCGGCATACCGAACCGGAAGAGCGGTGAACGGGGCCGGAACCGTGAGTTCAACGTGGACCAGCAGGAGCGCCGCGCCGACTACGGCCAGTAACATCACGATCACCGAGCGCCGCCGGTTTTTCCCGTGCTTCAGCAGGTTCGCGATCGTTCCTCCCGGCCGCGTAAGATTCGCCAGCGGCCGACGGAAGAACGCGACGATCAACCCCGTGGTCGCCAGAAAGCCGACGGCCTGATATCGAGTCGTTAGAGCCGTGCCCAAGTGCCAGAACACCAACGCCAGAAAACCATAAGAGAAAACCGCGGCGAGCACGCCGTAAACCAACAAAATACGCCGCTGCCGCGGTTCAACGTCGGTCGTACGACGGTCCTCGCTTCCTCCGACCAAGCGGTTGAGTAATCCCCGAAGGTAGTTGCTCGCCCGGCGGTTGAGGTTGGGGATGTCGAGCAGGTCGCTTAGCAAGTAATAACCGTCGAGCTTGATGAGCGGATTGAGGTTGAACAGCGTCTTGATTCCGGAGGTCAGCATGATGACCAAGGCCATGAGATTCAGCAGCGTATTGGGGTCCGTCGCCCACCACACCAGAGTGGCCATTGACCAAACGAACATCTCCCAATACGCACCGGCAAACGTCACCCAGAGGCGCTTGCGCGGCTCCGGAAAGAGCCAGGCGTCTGAAACGTTGCAATACATGGCCGGCTGAAAGAAGATCAACATGAATCCCAACTCATGCACGTGCCCGCCGAAGTGCTTGCACGTCAGACCGTGGGCAAATTCGTGACTGGTGATCACCGCCAGCAGAATCATCCACGCGAATACGAAAATGTCGGTTCGGTAGAGCTCCGGCAACCGCCGGCCGATCGCCCCGTAGTTCGCCGCCGTAATGCCCATCGCCAGGAGCATGAGCGCCGCCGAAAGGGCCACAAAAGCGGGCGTGAAGAGCCAGCGAAATCGGTGCGCCAAATCGTCGAACAGCCGGTCGGGGTCGAACGCTTTCCATCGCAAGTAGAGCAGGGTTCCGCGGATTCGCGACCGGGGAATGGCCGCATGGGGCCCGGCGGCCTGGCTCTCCAGCAACCCGAGTCCCTGCAAAGTGCCTAGGAAAGCTTGCAGCGACTTCTCCGGTAGCGTCGCCCCAAACTGTCGCTCGACGCGCTGGCGGATCTCATCGACGGGCGTGGCGCCGTCGAGCTGCTCGGCAATGAATCCTTCCGGCTCGCGAAAACGAAAGAACCGTTGTGTGCGCGGGTCTTTGAATACGTAGGCCCCGGCGCCGACTTGATCATATCGGCTGACGATCAGATCGCCTCGAAGTTGTGGGTACTGCAACAGCACGATTTCAGACCTCGGACCGCTAATAATATGAATGAATAATGGCAAAGAGGCCACCGTTTTGCGGTGGCCTCACGGCGCGGTGTTTAGCTCGCGCCTAGTCTATTGCGCCGCTACCTTACTGGGCGGCTTTCATTTTCGAGAGCTTATCAGCCGCCTTGGTTACCCGGCTGGCCCTCGTATCCCTGCTGTCCGTTGCCCTGGTTGCCCGGCTGTCCTTCATAGCCAAGCGAACCATTGGCGCTGGGGGCAATCCGTTCCTCCAGTTCCTCAACCCGAAGGTCGAGCTCGTTCGATGGAATCATCTTCCGTCTCCTTGAAAAAATAGTCTCCTACTTGCCCGTCGCCACACGCGAGACAATCTCGGATGGGACGAAGCCGGTATGCCGCGCGCGCGACATTAACCAGCTTGACAAACGAATATGCAAATACGCATCCTCTCTTGCCGACTAAGCGCGAGAATAGTGATTAGAGAACTCTGTGTCAAGTAGTCTTTTAGTCCTAACTGCCGCGGGAATTGAAATTAAGAACTAGGCTTGCTTTTTCAGGGGCGACATAGGATACATTGTTTGCAGTAACAAGGCAACTATTAAAGCGTATACGGCCCAACTGTGGCGGCCGTGTCTTCTCCGACTCAATATGCTGCTCTCTGCAAATCAATATGACAAACACGTGCCCTTGAAATGGAGGGGAGGATTGTGGGCAGGTTCTAAGGATCTTTTTGGGGTGCGGGCTTTTCGTCGGGCAGCAGCCGTTTCAAGTCGCGCACCAGCACGCGCTCGAAGATGCGCTTCTCGATGCCTTCGTATTCCGCGACCTTCCGGGATTCGTTTTCCTCTTTGGCCTTACGGAGCGCGGCCGCGTTCTTGCGGCGGTAGGCGTCGCGCAGCTTCTTGGACTGATCGCGAATCTCATTGGCCCGCTTCACCCCCGGTTCGGGCAGCTTGTGCTTGGCGAGGAATTTGTCCACGTACACGTCCCAATCGTCTTTTTCCTTCTGCGACTTCTGGACCAGCCACGGCTCCTCGCCGTGCTCGCGGAAATACGCCACGCGTACATGATCTCCTTGCCGCCGCAAGACTTCCACGTATTGTTCCGCCGTCTTCCCCGCGGACTTACCGACCGCCTCCAACCAGCGCTGATCGGGCAGCACACCGAAGAGATTAACCATCTCCCAGAACTCGTCTATGTCCATTAGATCGAAGCCGTTCCAGGCCATATGCCCTGTTGGGGTCGAGAATTGGGTGCCGTAGACCGGTCCGATTTGCTCCGGCGTCAATTCCTGCATGTGCCACGGCTCGTCAAAAGTCGCCTGTTGCACGTCGATGATTTTGTAGGGGGCAGCGCTGTCGCCCATGTAGAACTCGACCGACCGGGGGAGCCACCGCCCGGCGACCTGTTGCGCCTGGGTCCGCGAGTAATAAGTCAATCGGTCACCGGAATAGAGCGCGGCCTCAACCGGCAGCCCGCCTTGTCGATCATCGAAGGTCCACGTCAGGCGACTCGTACCATAATCGGCGCTCACCGTGGGGCGCCCATTGACCGATGCCTCGCTAAAGGTCGCGGATTCCAAGCCTTCCGCATGGGACGGGATCAGCCCGAAGGGATTCCGTGAATACTCCTCTTCCCATCGAGCCCGCAACCCGACCGACGCCGGTTCCACCTGGCCCCGAGCGCTAGGGTCTCCGATCGGCTCCACGGAGCCCCCGACGGGGCGCTCCGCATTGAGCCGCCACACTTGCCCCTGGTAGATCATGCTGTTCTGCGGGCCGAAAAACTCTTCCTTCGGAGCTTCCTCGAGTCCCATCTGCTTGACTTCCTGCGCGGTCATGGACACGCCTGGAAGAGTATAGGTCGAGGGGTTGTCCGAGCGGGCAAAAAGCGCCCGGTGATACCCGTTTTCATCGCCCAAATTGCTCTCCCAGACCGTATCACCTGCTGAGCGGGTGATATATCGTTCGACCAATCCGGCGTAGTACCCAGCGCCCCACGTGACCGTCCACTCGACCTGTGCCGTACCAGAGCGTTCCGGGGAGAGTAGCCTGCGAATGCGGTCCGGGTAGCGCTCGCCGGCATCCACCACCGCTTGACCCAAGACTACCGCAAGGACGCATTCGATGAGCATCTTCGAGCCCCTTAAGCCGCTGGCCTGCAAATCCCGACTACCACGGCTTCCTGCTTGGTCGTAATCCAGCTGGTTGCAATCTCCTTGCAAGCTGGGTTGGAGCATAGCGCCGCGTCTCCGCACTGGTAGTACTCACAAGTCTCAATCACAGGACCTGTGAAGCTCCAGCAGCTTCCTGACTTTGCGCTTTCAAGTACTTGACGCGAGGAGGATGATACTCGTGCTATCGAGTCGCAATAGGTCTCCCCTGTCGGACAGCAGGGCACGGTGGTGCATCCAGGTATCCGATCCTTCTGAATGGCGCAGAATCCCACATCACAGAGTCCGCCGGGAGGGCCAAGGGGCGGAGGAATCGGACCGGCAAGGGCCTTGGACACTCCGGCGCGATCCACCCCCGCAAGATACAAGACCGTCGTGCCCGACAAGAGCACGGTCACCACCAAGCCGCCTAGAATCTTCCTGTTTTTCATACCGAGCCTCCAATCATACCCCAAAGACCGCGCCCTTGACATTTGCAGGCGCAACTTTGTCCACACTACCGGGCAACTCCGTGTCCACGCCCGTGCATCATCGTATTGCCTACTCTTCTAATGGCGCCGAGAACCGCTCCATGCACGCGCTTTTTGAAATAGATCTTCTTGAATATACCCCCCCCCCCCCCCCGCGTTTGTCAAGGGGAAAATGACGCTTTTCCAAAGTATTTGCCCTATATTTGTCAAAAAAAATCGAGGCGTGCAGGGCTTCAATCAAAGGATGGTTCGCGTTTTCCGTCATGTGAGTGACGCTCGGGCCGCCGTGGCGGTTTCCAATACCATTCGCGGCGGCCCGACCAAGACTCCACCGTTGCCGGAATAAAGCCGTTCGATCCCCGAATCCCTTGTAGATGACGGTGGTCCGGTCGGGCGGGACGTTTTGGGACATGCCCACCGGGACTTATCATCATTGCAAACGGTCCAGAGGCTCGGAAGGGTTCCTGATGTTCGGTCGCCTTTTTAATAGTCGTCTCAAGGCCGCGGAAAACGCCCTGAACGAGGGGCGGTTGGATGAAGCCTATCGATTGGCCATCCAACCTGATCTGCGGGAGCATCGCCGGGGAGCGGCGGTGCTGGCCACCCTCACCGAGAAATTCGTGGAACGCGCGCGGAGCTTGTACCACGAGGACCGCTTTCGAGACGCGTTACTGGATTTGGATCGAGCCGAAGCGGGCGGGGTGATGAAAAAAGAAATCGCCGAGCTTCGCGGATACGTCCAGACGGTGTCGGCGGAGCACGAACGGCACGAGGACTCACGGCGTCAGCGCTTGGACGCGGCCGTGAAGCGGATCGAAGGCGGTTCCCTGGCGGCGGGGCGAGAGATGCTGGAGCGTGTGGCCGCCGAAGATCGCGCCGCCCATGAAGTGCGTCGCAAAGCGGAGGAGCGAGCAGCGGACGCCAAGCGGATGGTGGAGCACGCCGACCGATTGCTCACGGCGGGTCAGATTCCGGCGGCGGCGGAGCGAGTGCGCAAGGCCAAGACGGTCGACGCCCACAACGAACACGTCGCCCGACTCGAACTGCAACTGTGTCAGAAGGCGATGGAAAACGCCCGGGCGGCGATCGTTGAGGGCAAGCTCGGTCGCGCCGCGGATGAACTCGACAGCGTCGGCGATCTCGGCAAGGCGCTGCCCGGTCGGCGCGAGTTGGCGGACTTATTGGCGCTCGCCCAAGAAGCGGCGGAGTATGTGTCGGGGCATCGGTATTCCGAGGCGCGGCGTCAGGTGATGAGTCTGGCGCGACAGCTTCCCGACGCCGGCTGGATGAAGATGGCGATCGAGCAATTGCGACAATTGGATGAACTTCGGACCGCACTATGCGCCGGGCCGTTGGGGGACCGAGTGGTTGCGACTCCGAGCCGCGGGCTCCAGCCCGCGCGGACGTCCGCGCGACCTGAAGGACGCGGCTCGCTGGAGGATACGGTTGCCCTCCCGGGGCGAATCGACGTTGACGGCGGCATGCCCGATCGGTTGTTGATGCTCGTCGACGGCGGGGGAAGCTATCTGATCCTTCGCGGTGGTCAGGCATCGGTGGGACGAGCGGCCTCGGAGCATCCGGCGGACGTTCCTCTATTCAGCGACGTGGCCGAGCGACACGCCAACGTGGCCCGTGTAGACGACGATTACTTCCTGTTCGGGGTGAAGGAAGTCGAGGTCGGCGGGAACAAGACGAAGCACCAACTATTGCGCGACGGCGATCGGATCGTACTGGGAAAAAAGGCGAAGTTCACCTTCCGCCTGCCCAGTCGCAAGAGTCCCTCGGCGGTGCTGGAGCTGAGCGATACGACCAAGATGCCCAACGACGTTCGCCGCGTCGTGCTGTTCAATCAACTTGCAACGCTGGGCAACGGCCCGACCGCTCACATTTTGTGCCGACACGCGGGAACGCCGCTGGTGGTGTTCGAACGCAACGGACAATTGTGGATTCGCCGGCAGGGCGACGGGCACGTGGATACGGGCGCGAAACCGCTGCGCTTGGGTGAGCCGATGGAAATCGGAGGAGTGAGCTTGGTGCTGGAAGCGTGGAAGACGAGCGGGGCCGCCGGGCTTACCGCGTGATGCATGGAATAAGTTTGCAAAAATGCAGAATGGTGAATGCGGAATGAGCGGTGTCATGCTGAGCGAAGCGAAGCATCTCAATCACGAGTATAGACCCTTCGCTTCGCTCAGGGTGACCGCCATTCCGCATTCCGCATTCGAGCGGCGAAGTAAGCATCGGGTTCGCTGAGAAACGATCATGGCTTATACCTTCAAACATGGCGATCGACCGCTGGATGAGTACACCATCCAGCGGGCCGTGGGTCGCGGCGGGTTCGGCGAAGTGTACTACGCCATGAGCGACGGCGGGCGCGAGGTGGCCCTCAAGTACCTCCGCGAAAACCCGCAGGTCGAACTTCGCGGCGTCGGCCACTGCATCAACCTGAAAAGCCCGCACCTGGTTTCGATCTTCGACGTGAAGAAGAACGGCGAAGGCGATTACTTCATCATTATGGAATACTGCTCCGGGCCGTCGCTGCGCGATCTGCTGATTGCCGAGCCCAACGGCTTCGGGGTGGAGAAGGCGGCCTTCTTCGCCCGCGAGATCGGCAAAGGTCTCGCCTATCTGCACGAGCGAGGAATCGTCCACCGTGACCTGAAACCCGCCAACATCTTCTATGACGACGGGTACGTGAAGATCGGCGACTACGGATTGAGCAAGTTCATCTCCGTGTCGCGGCATAGCGCGCAGACGGCCAGCGTAGGCACCGTTCATTACATGGCCCCGGAGATCGGCAGCGGGAATTACTCACGCGGCGTGGACATCTACGCCCTCGGCGTGATGCTCTACGAAATGCTTTGCGGCAAGGTGCCGTTTGAAGGCTCGTCGATGGCCGAGGTGCTGATGAAGCACCTCACCTCGCAACCAGAACTCGATAATCTGCCGCAACCCTTCGCGCGAGTGATTCGTAAAGCGCTGGAGAAGGACCCCAAGGACCGCTACCAGACCGTCGAGGAGATGGTGGACGATATGCTCGCCGGGGAGGATATTCAAAAGAGCCTCGCGGGTTTTAGCCCGCGCAGCCTTGAGGGCGCCGTTCGGCATGTCGGACGGGACCGGGCTGACTCGCCGCTACCTTCGCCCAATCCGACGCCCGCGGTCAGGGGGGGGTTCGCCCACAAGGCCGAATTCGGGCGCGGGCTGCAACAGGGATCGGCCCTTCCCGGCAAGGTCGCTCATAAGTACGAGCGAATCTCTCACAAGATCGAGCAACGGCTACACAAGCTCGGCGGTCGTCCGATGCAGGGGTTTTCGCCGGGTGCGGGCCTGCCGCAAACCGCGGGCGAGTACAAAAAGCGACTGCTTCTTACTCTCATGCTTCTTGTCGGGCTATCGGTCGGACTAGGCGTGATTTTTGGGGATGCAAGCGGCTCGGATGAAGGCGGCGCGGCTGCGGGGATGCTGGTGTTTGCACTGTTCGGCGCCGTAGTGCTGGCGGTCAAGCCCGCTCGGTGGTTCGGCGTTGCGGATGGGCCGCGCTGGGCTTCACGGATGGTCCGGGCGTGCTGCGCGGCCCCGCTCCTCGCCATCGCCTGTGCCCCGATGTTGGGAGGCTCCTCACACGAAAGTTCACAGGGACTGGCCGTGTTTCTCGGCCTGCTTGTCGTCGCGACCTTCGCGGACTGGGAAAAGACCCGGCACACCGCCTGGGCCGGGGAGATGAGCTTCGGCAACGCCATCGGCAAGGGCATCGGCGCCCTCGTGGCGACCATGATCGCGTGCCTCGTCACCGAGACGGAGCCGGATTGGTTCGTCGGCATGAGCGCTTGTATCGCCGCGGCGGGGTCGCTTGTCGTGCAAACGTTTTCGTGGCGTCCCGTGGCAAGACCGGCCGGCGGTCCGCCGCCGCCGAACGCCCCATCGGGAGGCGTTGGCTACACGGGTGACACCATTGCTTTCGGTCCGCCGCCACCACCGCAGAACGGGGCAAGCGCGATGACGGCCAATGCGCCTCTTGGCGCCGCACTTGGAGACGTCGGGCCCGCTTCGGGGCTGAGGGTGGGAGCGCTGCCGCGTTGGGCGTTGACCCGGGCGTTCTGGGGAATCGTCGCATTCGGGTTGATGGGCGGGGCGATCGTGACCTTTCTCATTCCCCTCATCACGACGCCGGGCAATCCGCATGATATCACACTGGCCGTCATCCTGTGCACCGGGTTCACGGCGTTCACGCTGTTCGCCCTGCGAAAGACGGGACCGGTCAAGCGCCCGGGCTTCTGGAGGGAGTCGTTGCGGCCGTTTCTGATTTCCCTTTGTTTGTTCGGGATTGGCGGGACGACGACGGGCATCGCCCGAGAATGGAACTGCACCTACGGCAGTCCGGAAGACTGCGATTCCGAAATCGACCGCTGGGATAACGAGGTTGCCGATCTTGATCTCCGTGCAGGCGACGCGCTCGCGATCCAGGCGCAAGTCCGCGAGGCGCGCCAGCAGATCGCCGTTCACGCCGGCTCGATCCGTTTCGGTTTGGCAGGGCAGGCGTGGCGATTTCACGACCGATGCGTTTCCGATGAAGGGCGCGTCGTTCTGGTCAGCGGGCTGGTGCTCTCGTCGCTGTCGTTTCTCTTATTGACCTTCTTTACGGGCGGTCGGCCGCGCCCGACCCAACCGTTCCTTCAAGACGGCGAATCCGGCGCCGATCGGCCCGATGTCGCGACAAGGCCCATCGAAGTCAACCTTCATCGCGGTGGACTGGTTCTGGTCCTCGGGATTCTGAGCTTGATCACCTTTCTCTTCCCCTTTGGGATCGCCGCTTGGGTCATGGCGAACCACGATCTTGGCGAGATGCACGCCGGGCGAATGGATCGCGGGGGAATGGGGATGGTCAAAGCGGGGAAGGCCTGCGGCGTCATTAGCGTCGCCCTGACTATTGCTGCAACAGTGGTAGTCTTTCTATCCCTTTTCTTTTGGGCCGGATCGACTCGATAACGCCTGGACCGCCTTCTTGCAGGCGAACCGGGTCGGCGGTATACGTCGGGCATGGGGCGTGGTCCTCAACGTGGTCACTTTCCGCTGATCGGACTGTTTTCCATTCTGTTGCTTGCGCAGGGCGGCTGTATGTCCGGCGCGGAGCGTGGACGGATCCTCATGGACAATGACGCACTGCGTAGGGAAAACGAACGGCTCGAACGCACCGTTGCCGGGCGCGATGCCACGATCGCGTCGTTGCAGCTACAAACCGAAACGCTCAAGAAGTTTGGCCCCGATCGAAAGGCCGACCTTTTCGCGCCGACAACGTTGGAGATCGCAAGCTTATCGGGCGGCGCTGATGATGACGACAAACCGGGCGACGACGGGATCACCGTCTACCTTCGTCCCCGCGACGCGGATGGGGACGTGGTGAAGGTCCCGGGGCGGATGAAAGTCCAGCTTGTGGACAATACCGACCTCGGTTCGCCGCGCGTGCTGATCGTTTGCACGTTTGATGACCTCAGCGAAGTGCGTAAGACTTGGCACGGCAAGTTTGCCACGCAGCATTTCACCCTCAAATGCCCCTTTCCATCGGGCGTCGAGCTTCCGAAATCGCGTAGAGTCCTCGTAACAGCCGAGTTCGTTGATCTACTGACCGGCGCGACGCTGACGGCCAGCGAAGAGGTCGGGTTCTCGATGCCGGACCGGTGAAGTGAAAACCACGGCAAGGTGTGCCACTGCGCTTGAGCAGTGATTAGATCATCTCGTCGTCGAGTGCAACGCTCACAGAGCACTGCGTTTTTCATACTTGGTTTGTAATGCCGGACTGCTGTCACAGCAGTGGCACGAGCTATCGCCGGTTTTGCAATGCCGCCTGTGCGGCGGCCATGTCCTCGCCCGTCGGTGCGCGGCCCTTCGACATCATCGTCGCGAAGCAGTCGAACAGGTAGGTCGCATCGTGCGGGCCGGGGCTGGCTTCGGGGTGGTATTGCACCGCCAGGATCGGCCAGTCTTTGTGCACAAAACCCTCCAACGTCTTATCGTTGAGATTCATGTGCGTGGGCACGCCGCCGACCGATTCGAGGGAGTCCGTCGATACGGCGAAGCCGTGGTTTTGCGAAGTGATCTCCACCCGTCCGGTGGTCAGGTTACGGACGGGTTGATTAGCGCCGCGGTGGCCGAACTTGAGCTTGAAGGTCTGCGCCCCCAAGGCCAGTCCGAGTAACTGATGGCCAAGGCAAATGCCGAAGATGGGCACTTTGCCCATGATTCCCTTGAGCAGGTCGATCGCGTAGTGAACGGCCGCCGGGTCACCCGGACCGTTGCTGATTAACACGCCGTCAGGCTTGTCCATCAGAACTTCCTCTGCCGTCAGCGTGGGGGGCACCACGCGAACATTGCAGCCGATATCCACCAAGTGCCGGAGGATGTTTCGCTTCATGCCGCAGTCAACCGCCACCACATGTGGATTGCCGATTGCCGATTTTCGATTGCCGATTGGCGACCCCCCTTCGTCCCCCCTTGATAAGGGGGGAAATAGGGGGGTAACTCCTTCGGTCCAGGAAGAACAGTCTCTCGGCGCGACGACCTTGACCAGATCGGCGCCGGCCATCGACGGTGATTCCCGCGCCAGACGAACGCACTCCGCGGGGTCGTCGATCCGGGTGGAGATGATTCCGCGCATGGCCCCGTCGATCCGCAGCTTCGTGGTCAGCGCCCGTGTATCGACGCCCTCGATGCCGATGATATCGTACTGTGCCAGGTATTCGTCGAGGCCCAGCGTCGCTCGATAATTGCTGTGTCGTCGGGCGAGTTCCTTAATCACGAACCCGGCCACATGAGGCTTCGACGACTCGACATCTTCGGCGTTGATTCCGTAGTTGCCGATGTGCGGGGAGGTCATGGCGACGATCTGGCCGCAGTAGGACGGGTCGGTGAGCACTTCCTGGTAGCCGGTCATCGAGGTGTTGAAGACGACCTCTCCGGCCTGGGTACCCTTGCCTCCGAAATGCGTTCCGACAAAGACCGTTCCATCTTCGAGAGCGAGAATGCAGTCCTTGGATTCGCGTGAATCGGTCACGGCGGCAGCGTAGTCATCGGGCGTGATGATGTCCAACTCGACAAGATGTGGGCGCCCCATCCCTCCGAAATGGCTGCGTGAGGGAGTGCCCCAGGCGTCACCGCGCTCACGCGAAAGCACACCAAAGCGTCAGGCTCCGCGCTTTCGGCGCGAAACCCGGCCGTTGCCGATGGTCTCGACTGTTACCACGTGCAGAAGCGGGATAAACGTCCGGCGGTCGCTCTTTGGGTGGGCGATAAACACTTCTGACTTCATCAGCGCAACAGTAAAGGGATCCCGGATGATGAAGGACTCGCCGGCCGACGCAACAATTCGAAACGGCTCGAACGGCTCACGGGCCAGCAACTCTCGAATCGTATCGGAACTCATAGCGCCATGATAACACGGCGTTCGGTCGGCTTCAACGATATAGTCGCCGATCCCTACGCAGCACGGGACCGGTATTATGCCCCCTCCGCCTCCGCAGGAGGGTATTTGCTTAGCGTCCCTTATTCTTCGTGCCGGAGGCACGTCTGAACTTAGCCCCGCGTTTCAACGCGGGGGAACGAATTCGTAGAAAGTCTAAGTCCCGTAGGGACGGCTGAGCCTTGGTATGCCCTCTTTCAGTCGTCCCTCCGGGACTTAGGCCCGTATGGACGCTTCTTTTCCCACCGATGAATCGGTGGGCTAATCTCGTCCCGTCCCTCCGGGACGCTAAACACGTACCAGGAGGTGGGCCGCCCATCCAAAGCGCCAATCAGTAGAGACGGCTCTTTGAACGTCGGTTATGGCGAAACGATGCCGGTTTGGGTATGATGTCGTAGGGAGACCATTATGACGAATTTGCTTAAGCAGGCTTTTGACGAAGCGGCGAAGTTGGATACGAACGAACAGGATTCGATCGCCAAGTGGGTGCTCGAAGAGCTGGCCTCCGAACGCCGGTGGGACGCATCGTTTCAGCGATCTTCCGAACAGCTAGGAAAGTTGGCCGAGGAAGCGCTCGGCGAACACCGCGCAGGCCGAACCCGGCCACTCGACCCCCACACCCTATGAAATCGCGCACCACCGAGCGCTTTCGGTCCTGCTTCGCGCGAATGCCGGAAGAGATTCAACGCCAGGCCCGGGAAGCGTATGGGCGATTCGTCGATCAGCCATCCCATCCGAGCCTGCGGTATAAACGGGTCCATCACGCTTTGCCCGTTTATTCCGTGCGTGTCAGCTTGGATTATCGAGCGGTTGGCGTCCGAGATGGCGATGAAATGATCTGGTTCTGGATCGGGCCGCATACTGAGTACGAACGCCTCCTTGCGGCTCTGTAACCAGGGCATGCAGCATCGTAAATCGTGATTTTTAATCCCGCACGAACATCGGCTCCCCAGCTTCCATGGAAGGTGGGCCACCCGCCCTTTCCCGCTTGTTCCGGCGTTTCAACATATTTCCTTACTTTCCACTTGACTTTTGCCCATCTCCCCACCAACCTACACTGCACCTTGAGAATACGGCGACATCGATTGGCGCGCGTTCACGAGTTGATTAAGCGTGTTTAACAGAACCCCAAGCGCGAGCGCGGGGCCAAGCTCGGCAGGCCGAAAACGACAAGGCCGGTCGCTTGCGCTCCCAATTCTGTTAGAGACTCTTGACTTTTGACTCAGCCAAGTAAGGGCGACCACCGTGGTCGGCCAGTCGGTTTTTTCGTCGATCGACGACAACGAAAAGGAGATATTACCATGTTGCGGAAGCAAACAGCAATTTGGCAGATCGGTCTTGCGGTTTTTCCTTCGTTCGCCGCGGCCTACACCAACCCGCAGTGGGCGCTTCAGTCGGTGTCCGGGCCTTCGCCGCGCACCCTCCACGGAATGGTGTGGGACTCGTGCCGCAATGTCGTCGTGCTTCATGGAGGCTTGTCGGACCCAACGCACAGGCTCGGCGATACATGGGAATGGAATGGCAGCGAGTGGTCGCTGCGCGCGACGAGTGGGCTTGGACAACGCCTTGGACAGGGAATGGCCTTTGACTCCGACCGTTGCGTGACGGTTGTGTTTGGCGGAGTTGACGGTTTGGGGAACTACAAAAATGACACCTGGGAGTGGGACGGAACCACATGGGTTCAGAAGTGTACGAGTGGATGCACGCCGCCGGGAACCCGCAACACTCCGAGCATGTCCTATGATGCTGCGCAGCACGCTATCGTACTGTTTGGCGGGTATGGACCCGGACTTCTTAACGACACCTGGGAATGGAATGGCTCGACTTGGGCGCAGGTAACAACCACTATACCGCGCCCTTCGCCCCGTTCGTCGCCCGCGATGGGATATGATCCCGTGCGCAAGCGGATCGTAATCTTCGGGGGGAACTTAGTTCCGGCCATCTGCGGTGCTCATTCAGACGAGACTTGGGAATTGGACTTGGCCACTAACCCCGCGACCTGGACGATCGTCGCGACTCCGCAACGCCCAGATCCACGCGGGGAAAACAGCCATATCGTCTATGAGCCGAACAGAAACGGAATGGTTCTCTTTGGCGGGACAGACTTCTGCACGACCACATTTGACGATACCTGGGAGTACGACGGTGAAACGTGGGTGCAGATTTCAACGTCAACCGCCCCGGAGGGACGTCACGGGCACGACATGGTTTACGACGCGGTCAGACAGGAGATAGTGCTATTTGGAGGGGACTTGGGACCGCTGAGCGACTGGGATGTTCGCGGCGACACATGGACATTCGGGGAAGCGGGACCGATTCCCGTCCTCATCGACATCAAGCCGGGGAGCGCTCTGAACTCCATCAACCTTGGAAGCCGGGGAGTCATTCCCGTTGCGATTCTGACGAGCGACGAGTTTGACGCGGCCAACGTCGATCCGGATACGGTGCAGCTTGCGGGGTCGAGCGTGGCGTTGCGGGGAAACGGGAGCCGGTTGCTGGCTGCGCTTACGGACGTGGACCACGACGGCGATTGGGATTTGATGCTGCACGTGAGCACCGAGAACCTGCAACTGCAAGTCGGAGCGACGACGGCCGTGCTCACCGGAATGACCTGGGACGGGGAAGCGATCGAAGGCTCCGACATTGTAAATATTGTACCGCCGTGAGATCAGAGCACCGGGCGCAAGCCCGGTGACACGATGCGTCCGCGGGCTTGCGCCGCGCGGCTCTGATTATCCGTCCCCCTCACCCCACCCTCTCCTCCGAATCAGGGCGAGGGGTTTGACCGGTCACTTGCGCTCCCGGCTCGTATCGGGTGCGGATCGTACCGCCGTGAGATCAGAGCACCGGGCGCAAGCCCGGTGACCCGGCGTAGGGCGGGCGTGTTCCACGGGCTTACGCCGCGCGGCTGGGATTCGCGGCGCAAACCAGAGACGACTCGTCGGCTAGTTCTTGTCGAACAGGAATTGCAAACCGAGGATGTAGGAACCGGCGTCGGTTTCCGTGCAATGGCGGACGAAGGCCTTGCCGTGGAAGCTCATCTCCGGCTCGTGGATGGCGATGGAGAGCGTCATGCCGATGCGCAGCTCCTCGTCGGCGCGAATGCCGATCCCGTCAATGCTGAGGTTGATCGAGGTCGCGAGGTTATAACGCTCGCCGCCGTTCCCGTCGGGGATCCAAAGTTCGACGGTGCCGGGGAATGGCCAACGCATGGCGCGGCGCCGGCCGCCGGCGTCGGCGCGAGAGGCCCACGTCTGACGCTTGGCCAACAGCTCCCCAACCGCTTGCTCCGTCAACGCACAGATTTCCGTTGTGTCCATTCCCCACCTCCCACAATGGCTGGTATTCGTGCCTACCTCCATAGGTACGATACCCCGGATGCAACGGGTAGCCCGACCATCGCGTTATGGGATCAAATAGGAGGACGTCATAACCTCGTCCGTCTTCCGGCGATGCGGCGGTTGACGGCCCCACGGCATAATCTATGATTGAATGGGTTGGAAGGCGGTTAGACCGCAAGGTGATTGTCAGTCAGGTCGCCGCCGACGGGGGGGAGGCGAATCGCCAAACGTTTTTTGGAAAGGGATCGTCGGCGTGCCATTGCCCACCAGGCGGTTTTCTCAACTTCGCTGGCTTCAGAGCGTCATTGCCGTGTCGGCAATGATCGGGGCCGCGATTCTGATGGGGCTGGGGCTTATCGGCTACGGAAGCTCCGCGGGCATTTGGATGTTCGCCGCCGGGGCCGCGGTGCTCTTCGCCGCGATCTGGCTTATGGCGGTCACGCCCCTCATCCTCAAATTGGAGTCCAACGTCGCCCGGCAATTGGACGAGTTTCGCGGGCTTCACGAAATCGTCGCCAAACAATTGGCCATGCTCGAGGCCATTGCCGAAAACACCCGTATTTCCGACGCCGCCAAGTCCCTTGCCCGACGTGATCAGGAGCTCGACGCCCTCCGCCAAACCATCCGCGACGACATTCGAAAGGAAAAATGGGAGGCGGCCTTGACCCTGATCGACGAAATGGAACGCCGCTTCGGATACAAGGAGGAGGCCGACCGGGTCCGTGAGGAACTTGATGACGCCCGCAACGATCGCATCCAAAAACGCCTGTCCGAGGCCGTCGAAATGATCGAGAGCCACTTCCAATCCCACGAATGGGACCGGGCCCAGGGTGAAATCGATCGGCTGGTGAACGCCCTCCCCGACGATTCGAGGGTCCTCAGCCTTCAGGATCGGATCAAGGCCCTCAAAGACCTGCACAAGCAAGAACTCAAAGCTGCCTGGGACGATGCCGTTCGGCGCAACGACACCGACCACGCCATCGACGTGTTGAAGGAACTCGACGTGTACCTGTCTCCGGCGGAGGCCCAATCGCTCCAAACCTCCGCTCGCAACGTGTTCAAGGAGAAGCTTTTGCAGGTCGGTATACGGTTCCGTTTTGCGGTCACCGAGCGGCGCTGGGAGGACGCATTGAACACCGGGTTGGAACTCATCCGCGACTTTCCCAACGCTCGGATGGCCAACGAGGTCCGCGAGGCCATGGACACGCTCCGCGAACGCGCTCGGCAAGCCGCCGAAACCCAACCCGCGGTTAGCGCTCGACCTCAACACTAATCGCCCCACCAGGATCCTTCTGTTATAGGACGACCGAACGGAATCAGTTACCAATTACAAATCACGAATTACTAAGTTTGAGGACCGGTAATTTCATTGTTTTTCGTAATTCGTGATTCGTAATTCGTAATTGGTTATTGGTAATTACGTCCCTTCCGCGTCGCGCCGATAGCAATTCCAGATGGATGTGCGTCTGTGTTTGCTTATCCGGTCCAACGGACCGATTTGATCATTGCGCGCGGAAAACGATATGGCCCGACCTTCATCCACAGCCTCAATCCGACCCCAGGTGAGTCCTTCGACGCTGGTGCGGGTGATGGATTCGCTGCTGAGCTTGCAGTTCAAGGCCACCGCACTAGTCGTGGTGTTGACCTTATCGGTGACGGCCGCCGTGTCGGGGTACTTGCTGCAATCGAGCGGTCAACTCGCCCGCGAGCAGCATGATGAGCAGATGGTGAGCGCCGCCGCCCTACTGGCCAAGGCCGCCGGGGCGATTCTGGCCGGCGGGGACCCCACGGAACTCAGAGCGCTAGCGGTGGAGTCGGCCAACGGTTTGCCCCTGCTCTACGTCATCTTCTCGGACGCCGACGGCAGCCAACTCGCGGTCGCTCAACACCGAAGCGTCAACCTCCTCCAAAAACTCCAACGCAACGAAAGTGAGCGAGTCCCCGTCCCCGGCACGCCGATCTTCCACGCCCCAAGCCAGGAAGCCCCGGTCTTCCTGGACGTAACCTACCCCATCAACATTCGCGGCGACGGCGATGACCGGAGCGTCAGCCGGCCATCGACCTTGGCCGGCTACGTCCGCACGGGCATGGTGGCGAATCATTGGCAACGCACGATGGCCAGCAAGTTGGACTTGGTCATCGGAGTCGGAATCCTTGCAACCGTGGTGGCCATTCCGCTGGGATTCATTCTGATCCGTAAGATCGTCGCCCCGTTGGACGGGCTCGCCGGGGCCATGCTCCGCTTTTCCCAGGGCAGGCTTGATGTACGCAGCCCGGTGACCCGTCGCGATGAGATCGGACGTCTGGCCGCTACCTTCAACCTCATGGCCGACCAGCATCAGCAGACCCACGAACGGATTGTCCGTCTGAATTCCGAATTGGAGGAGCGCGTCGCCTATCGGACTCAACAGTTGCGGGAACTGGCTTCCCGTGAGCCGCTGACAGGTCTGTACAACCGCCGCCATTTCAATGAGATGCTCGAAAGACGGTTTTCAGAGGCACAGCGCTACAGCACCGACCTCTCGTGTCTCATGATCGACTTGGACGAATTCAAGGCGGCCAACGACGCCTTCGGGCATCAAGTCGGCGACGAACTGCTGGTTCTCACGGCCGGCACGATTGTCGGGCAACTCCGCACCGCCGACCTCGCGGCCCGTTACGGCGGTGATGAGTTCATCATCCTACTTCCCCAGACCGATGCCCACCGCGCCAGAATCCTCGCCGAACGGATCGTGGAGCGTTTTTCGGGCGAAGCGGCCGACCGCTTCCCGACCGTACGGGTGAGCATGAGCGTGGGGATCGCCAGCCTCCAACTGCTCGAACCCAAAGACGCAGAGTCGCTGGTTCGCCACGCCGATCGCGCCCTGTACGACGCCAAGAAGGCCGGCAAGAACAGCATCGTCACGGCCATGCTCGCCCCCGCACCCGTCGCCACCTGACCCGCCCCAAAAGGCGCCCTCACGCCGAGCTACTTAGCTGCCCCACCCCCTCCGTCGAAAGCGGTAGGGGATCACTCTCCCAAACCAAGAACTGCTTAGAGACCGGGGACCGTCCCAACGCAAAGCGTGATATGCAAGGCGGGCCGCGCCTCCATTCGACATGATCGGTCCATTGCCACCTCAACACCGAGCGCTCGCGGCGTTATTAGTGCGCGTGGGAACGGTGTACCCGGCGAGAAAAAAGCGCAGGGTGCGCCCCCGACGCACCGTTGAATCGCAATCGGTGCCACATGATGACACTACGCCAAAAAACTGTACTTGCAAAACGAACCCATTTGACGGCCTTGCTTGAAAAATGCAAGCATCGCCGACCCAATGTACGCCGCATACCCGGCGGTCGGCGCGGCGGCATGCGCTGCGACCCGCGCCGCCGCCCATCACGGCCCGGCGTTCTTGTCCACTTCCTTGAGGTAGTTCTGAAACTCGGCCATCTTGTAGGAGATGAAGCAGAATGCATGGTGCAAGGCGAGGTATTCGATATCCGTCGGGTCGTCCTCGGCCTCGTGGCGAAGCTCGTTAAGTTTGGCAAGGAGCGGTTCAGCTTTCATCGGTGTTTCCCTTCCGCCGCCACCTCCGGGCGACGCGAGGCGCATGGTAGACCGCCGGACGATCGGATGGAAGGGTCGCTGATGAGGCTATGCCATTTCATGGATGGGAGACAGGGTCCTGGCGCTTTCCATTAAACGCACGAGGGATCGGGCGTCGAACGGTTTGCTCAAAAAGGCGTCGAACCCGTCCTGCAACAACGCCTGCCCGCGGGCTTCCGTAAGCCCCGCGGCCACGCCGATCAGACGCGACCGCTGGAGATCGACGGAGGAACGGAAAAAGCGGCTGATGGATTGCGCCGAGACATCGGGCAGGCTGACGTCCACGACGACGACATGCGGCTTGACCTCGTGGGCGGCGCTCCCCGCCTCCAGGGCCGAAGCGGCGATGGCCACTTCGTACCCGTCGCGAGTCAGTGCCGTACGAAGGGTATCGCATAGGGCCGAATCCGCGTCCAGGATTAAAACCCGACGCCGCCCGCTGTCCAGGCCGTTCAGCGGCATCTCGTGCGCCCGCATGAAACGAACAAGTTGCGAAACGGGTATCCGTCGGTCCTTGCTCCCCGGGATGCGATATCCCCGCAACTGCCCGGAGTCGAACCACTTGGACACCGTACGCGGGGCCACGCTGCAAATCTTGGCGACTTCGCCGGTGGTCAAGACTGTTTTTTGGGGATCCATGGGACGTTGCGCGATTTCGCCGACCACGTGCGACGCCGCCGGCCTTCTGAAAAGGCCGGCTTTCCGAAACGGCGCAACGAATCTGCGGCAGAAGTTCATCGGCTCGCCGGACGGGCGGCTATGCTTAGCCGCTACCATTCAAGCCCGCCGATTTCACTGCTTAAAGCGCTACAACCGGCGCGATAACCGCTCACGAAACGACCGCTACCCTCGAATCCTGGATGCGGTCCGAGAAAACATGGGCGAGGAATGGGGGCCGTCCCGCGACGCCCCCGCGCGCGGGCCGATTGCCCCAACGCCTGCCGGCGCGATCCGTTGCATCTACATGGATATGGGTCCAAACAGACGCACCGTCAGGTTATCAGCCGGATATTCACTCCGGCAAAACCAACGTCTGCCCAGGCTGAAGCGACAACGGATCACCGTGGACCAGGGCCTGATTGAGTGCGAGCAGTTCCTTCCAGCGCTCGGCGTTGCCGAGTTGATCCTTGGCGATCTTGTAGAAACTGTCGCCGGGCTTCACTTTGTACGTTTTCTTGCCCGCGGCATTCACCGTTGTCGCGGGACCTTTCTTCGCCGCGGCAGCGTTCGCCATCCGCGCGTCAACGTCCTGCGGCAGGGGGGGGATCTTGATGGCGGTCCCAAGGGCCAGCCGCGCAGGGTCACTGATTCCCGGATTCGATTCGGCCAGAAAGTTCGCATACTTGGCGTTGCCGTAATAAGACTGCGCGAGGGAGGCCAAGGAATCTCCCGGTTGAATGCGGTGGGTATCCACCGCCGCCTTACCAAGGTCCAGATTGGTTCCGAAACGTGCATCCGGCGGTTGCGGCTTTGCGGCCGCGATCGGCGTTCCCGGAACCGGTGAAGTCAGCGTTGCCGAATCCGCGGTTGTGGTAGGGGCGGGTTTGGCCGGATCGTTCCCCGCGATCAGCGTCCGAGAAGTTAACCCTGCATCGGTTTCGCGCGCCGCCTCCATCCCCCGTGGAGCATCGGGAGAACGCCCCGCGAGGGAGGGCGCTGAATTCGGGGGCGCGATCCGCGGATCGGGCCTGGGTTCCGCATCCGCGCCTTTGTGCAAGGGGACCGCCCCAACCGCGGCAACCGGTTCCGCCGTGGGTTGCGTGACGGGCACACGCTCCTTCGGGGTTGCCAGGGGCGGTCGCTCCGCCGATTTGGCGGCGACCTTGGGGTCTCGGGCAACCGGCAAGTTGGTTTGCTCCCCACTGTCCTTCGAGGCGTTTACCTGACGCGAAGGGCTGGTAACCGGTTGCTTGCCGGCAGGCGGTTTGGCCGCCGATCTAATCGGGGTCGGCGAGGCCTTGCCGGCAATGGGTATTGAGGTTTGGGAGTCGCCGCGGAAAAGGAAGTAGCTCCCGGCCACCAACACAACCACCATCGAAGTAACGATTCCGAGCTTTACGTCGGTGCGCATGATGAACTTCCTCTCGATTGGAATTTGAAGAGCACAAATAGGTACGACAACATGGGGGGGCGTCCCTGCCGTACTGCTTACCGCCGAACCGCGCCGGCACACTCACAAAGTGTAAACCACGGGCGAGGCAGCGTCAAGCCGAAAGTGCGGAGAGGCGCGATTCCCCGCCGAGGCTGTTATTGAGTCGGTTGATGCGGTCCTTGCAATCCTCGGTGTAAGGCTTCTGTTCCCCGGTGTTGGGCGGGGCTTCGAGAAGGAGGTGAATTCCAGTTTGCCGTACCTGTTTGTGGGGGCTTCTCCCGGGCTGCGACCTGCGCGCACGGAGCAGTCCGGCACCTTTCGCACCCCGCGAGCCTTGCTCGCCCCGCCGCAGTCAGGGATAATCAGGGTGCATTTTTGATCAACGTGTAGTGTTCGAGGCCGCCGCACATGACGAAACAGGGTTCGCATCAACCCCCACCTGACCCGCGCCGGGCCGAAACCGTTACTTCGGAAACCGCGCCTGTTCGCTCAGGCGTTCCCGAACGCATCGGTCGCTATCATATTAAACGGGTG
>Ga0326597_10000327_pt1 | contig 88646 bp, 68 predicted proteins | sample RVTome_12_FD_203789 | JGI IMG/M metagenome (GOLD analysis project Ga0326597, IMG submission 203789) | Soil microbial communities from uranium-contaminated site in the Upper Colorado River Basin, Wyoming, United States - RVT100D185 | ecosystem: Environmental > Terrestrial > Soil > Contaminated >...
CGGGGACCGGCTCACCGGCACACCCGAGGCCGCTGGGGCGTTCACGGCCGGAGACATCTCGGCACGGCACATGCAGATCCTTGACCGCACCCTCGCGTCGCTGACCGGCGACGTCCGTGCTGCTGCCGAAGCCGAGTTGCTTGCGGCTGCCCGGTCACAGTCCACCGTCGAGTTCCACGACACCTGCACCCGCCTGCTCGCCCGGCTCGACCTGGCGGCTGCGTCACGCGCCGAAGCGTTGCGTCACCACCGGCGCACCGGCACGGTCGTGCGTGGCGATGACGGGATGACCGGCATCCATGCCCGTCTTGCCGGGATCCAGGCCGAGGTCGCAGCGACCGCGATCCATGCCTACCGCCGACACGACACCGACGGGGAACGCCGCACCAGCCAGCAGCGCACCGCAGACGCCCTGGTCTGGGCGCTGCAGGCCGCGCTGGACCAGAAGGCTGCGATCGACGGCGGCGCCCCGGTACGCCACGGGATGCGCCCACACGTGATCGTCACCGTCGACCTTGACACCCTGACCCGCGACACCCTGACCCGCGCCGACGCTGGGGCCGGGGTGGCCGGGGTGGCAGGGGTGGCCGGGGTGGCCGGGGTGGCCGGGGTGGCCGGGGTGGCCGGGGTCGGCGGGGTGGCCGGGGCGGCCGGGGTGGCCGGGGTGGTTGGGGTTGCCGGCGGGGCTGGGGTGGCCGGTGGCGGGGCTGGGTGAGGGTGAGTGGACTGGTCCGCTGATCTGGGACCGGGTCCGCACCATCCTGGATGATGCCGGAATGTCGTTCATCACCATCGGGGACGACCTGCCCGTCGCAGTCACCAGTGAGACCCGAAACGTCCCCGTCGGACTGTTCAAAGCACTCGCACTACGCGACGGCGGCTGCATCCACCAATCCTGTGACATGCCGCCCTGGTGGTGCCAGGTCATGCACCTCGACACCCCCCACCGGCGTGGCGGCCGCCTGCGCGCCGACAGTGGCGCGCTGGGCTGCCACCACCACCACAGCATGTACGACGCCGGCCGGCTCGACCTGGCCTGGGTCAACGGCAAACCCGTCCTGCGACCACCACCACGCGAGTAGCCGGGGCAACCAACTCCCGGTGAGCGCGCCGCTGTCGTGCAGCACAACCCGGGCGCGCCACGCCTGCTCCCGTCGCCAGCCCGTCGCAGCCCGAAGGGCACTACCGTCAGTCCGTCCGGCGCACAGGAACCAGCATGGCCGCCACCACGGCGACGACCGGGACGGTCGGGGCAGCAGTCGCAGAACTCCGCGCCCACTTCGGGGACCGCCTGGTCGCCTCGGACGCGGTGCGCGAGCAGCACGGGGTCGACGAGGGGTGGCACGACGGCGTCGCTCCCGACGCGGTCGTGTTCGCCGAGTCCACCGACGACGTCGTCACCGTCGTCCGCACCTGTGCCGCCCACCGTGTCCCGGTGATCCCGTTCGGGGCAGGCACGTCGCTGGAGGGGCACATCGCGGCACTGCGCGGTGGGATCAGCCTGGACCTGTCGGGCATGCAGGAGATCGTGCGTGTCAGCGTCGACGACCTGGACTGCACCGTGCAGGCCGGAGTGCGTCGCAAGCAGTTGAACGACCGGCTGGCCCGCGACGGCGTGTTCTTCCCGATCGACCCGGGCGCGGACGCGACCCTGGGTGGGATGGCGGCGACGAGGGCGTCGGGCACCAACGCGGTGCGGTACGGGACGATGCGCGACAACGTCCTCGGTGTGACCGCGGTCCTCGCGTCGGGCGAGGTCGTACACACCGGGACACGGGCACGCAAGTCGTCCGCCGGGTACGACCTGACGCGCCTCCTCGTCGGCAGCGAAGGAACCCTCGGCGTCATCACCGAGGTCACGCTTCGCCTTTACGGTCTGCCGGAGGCCATCGGCGGCGCGGTCTGCAGCTTCGCCACGCTGGAAGGTGCCATCACGACCGTGATCCAGACGATCCAGCTGGGCGTGCCCATCGCCCGCATCGAACTGCTCGACGAGCTTCAGGTCCAGGCGAGCAACGACTACAGCGGCCTCGACCTGCCCGTGGCGCCGCTGCTGCTGCTCGAGTTCCACGGATCCGATGCCGGAGTCCGCGACCAGGCGGCAACCGTCGAGCAGTTGGCGGACTCGAACGGTGGGACCGGCTGGAGCTGGTCCACCGCGACCGAGGAACGCAACAAGCTGTGGACCGCACGACACAACGCCTACTACGCCGGCAAGGCGCTGCGGCCCGGAGCGAAGGCGTTCCCCACCGACGTGTGCGTGCCCATCTCCCGACTGGCCGACTGCATCCTGCAGACGCGCGCCGATGTTGATGCCTGCGGCCTGGTTGCCCCGCTCGTCGGCCACGTCGGGGATGGCAACTTCCACCTGCTTGTCCTGTTCGACGACCACAACCCCGACGAGCAGGCGACGGCCATGGCGCTCAACCGACGCCTGATCCACCGCGCCCTGGAGATGGGCGGGACCTGTACGGGCGAGCACGGCGTGGGGTACGGCAAGCTGGAGTTCATGCGCGACGAGCACGGCGAGGCTGCGCTCACCATGATGCGCACCATCAAGCAGGCGCTCGACCCCGACGACATCTTCAACCCGGGCAAGCTCGTCCCGCCACCGGCCGCGTGACCGAAGGTCACCTCGTCCGCCATGAAGGCGTTCAGCCGCCGCCGCGGAGGTCGAGCACGAAGTGGTGCTCGTCACGGTAGTCATCGGCGCTGAGTCGAATGACCCGCGGCAGGGTCGCGACCTGCCGATAGCCGAGGCTTTCGTAGAGCCGCTCCAGGCCCATCCCCGCCCGGATAGTGAGGAACAGCTGCTCCAGGCCCTCCGCGCGCGCGATGTCGTGCAGCGCCGCGATCAGCCTCGCCCCGATCCCCAGGCCCTGCAGCGACGGATGGACCTGCACCCGCTTCACCCAGGCCCAGTGGGTGAACATCTCACCCTCACGGAACTCCAGAGTGGCCATCCCAGCCACGGCCCCGTCGACACGGGCGATCACCAGCCGGTTTGGTCCCGACCGGATCGACGTGAACAGCGGTGTCACCGTGGATGCCACCTCCGACGCGGTGACCGGGGGGACGAACCCGACCGCTCCACCGGCATTGGACACCGCGGCCCACAGGTCGACCAGGGACCGCTCCAGCGCGTCATCCAGGGCAGGGTCGGCCTCGATCTCCACCCCTCCAGCCGGCGTGGTGGGCGCTCTCACACCCGTACGGCCGTGCCGACGTCGAGCGTGCGCTCATCGACGAGTTGGCGGCGGCTCACCTTGCCGACCTCGGTACGCGGGAGCGTGTCCACAAACTCCCACGTCTTGGGGACCTTGTACGGCACCAGTCGCTCGCGTGCCCAGGCCGCCAACTCCCGCTCGGTGAGCGCGGCCGGGGTTCGATGCTGGACGACGGCGTGGACGCGCTGCCCCCACGTGTCGTCGGGAAGTCCGATGACGGCGACATCCACGACTTCGGGATGGTCGTGGAGAGCATCCTCGACCTCCGCGGGATAGACGTTCGCACCGCCGCTGATGATCATGTCGGTACGGCGGTCGACGATGTAGAGGTAGCCGTCCTCGTCGACCTTCGCGAAGTCGCCGAGGGAAACGAAGCCGTCGGCGGTGACGTGGCGGTAATCAGCACCGAGGTAGCGGAACGCGGGCGCGGTCGCGCCTTCGGGCCGCATGAACATCTCGCCGACCTCCCCTGCCGGCAGTTCGTTGCCGTCGTCGTCGAGGATCTTGACCTCGGCACCCAGGGGACGGCCACAGCTGCCCGGGTGCTCCAGCCATTCGTCGCCACGCAGCACCGCCTTGCCGACTCCCTCGCTGGCGCCGAACCCGTGGAAGAGGCGGGTCGGTCCGATCAGGTCGATCCACTTGCGCGTCACCCAGTCCGGACAGGGTGCGCCGCCGTACCCGACCGCTTCCAGCGACGAGAGGTCGCGGTCCTCGATCCCCGGGACCTGGGCAAGCCGCTGGAGGACCACCGGGACCACGATGAACTGGTTGATCCGGTCGCGCTCGATCGCGTCGACGATCGCTGCCGCGTCGAACTTCTCGAACAGCACCATGGTGTCGCCCATGGCGAGTCCGCCGGCCATCAGCCCGAACCCGTTGGTGTGGTACATCGGCGTGCAGATGAGGCGCCGCTGGCCGGGACGTACCGCCATCGCGACGAGCAGCGCCGCCTGGATCACCTGGCCGTCGTCGCCAATCGGGACGACGGCGGGGCCATCGTTGACAATGATCTTGGGCCGACCGGACGTGCCGCCGCTGCCGATGGCCTGCCCGGGCTGGGCCACGATGTCGGCGACCGGGCTGGGATCCACCCCGTCGAGGTCGCTCAGACCACCGACGTCGAGGTCGGGCGGCCCATCGCTCCAGCGTCCGACCGTGAACGGTTCAAGGAACTCTCGCGCCGTGGTCAGGAGCAGGTCACGCTCGCGCACCGACAGCTTGGGTGAGATCGGCAGGATGCAGGCGCCGAGCTTCCAGCCCGCGAACGTGGCAGCCACGTGCAACGGCTCATCGGGCAGGCCAACAAGGAGCATCGACGATGGCCCGACGCCGAGGTCGCGCAGCCTGCGGGCGAGTTGGTTGCTCCGTCGTTCAAGGTCCGCGTAGGTGACCTCGGTGCGCGCCCCGTCCGCCGAGTGGAAGATGATGGCCACCCTGTCGGGGTGGCGAGCGGCCAACTCGGTCAGCCGAGCCCCCATCGACACCGTCGTCGTCATCGCGTCCCTCGGTTTCGTCGACGAACCGGTCGTGCGAGGGTGCCAGTTCGAACCCGAACCCACGATGGTGCAACGGCACGACCGGGGTTGGCACCAACGGGCGCAGCGCACAACCCGCGAGCGTCCTTCGGCATCTACTTCTTGCGGCCCCGCAGGAGCACGCCATGACGATCTCGCAGGACTTCGTGAACGCGCTGCCGTGGCGCAACATCGGCCCGACCCGTGGAGGTCGCGTCGTGGCCGTCGCCGGCGACCCCGTGAACCGCGCCACGTTCTGGTTCGGGGCCTGCACGGGCGGGGTCTGGATGACCGACGACGGCGGGACGTACTGGCACAACGTCTCCGACGGCTTCTTCAACACCGCGTCGATCGGGGCGATCGCCGTTGCTCCGAGCGACCGGAACGTCATCTGGGTCGGCACCGGGGAGGGGTGCGTCCGCAACAACGTCTCGGCCGGTGACGGGGTCTACCGCTCGGTCGACGGAGGCGCGACCTGGCGTCACCTTGGTCTGGAAGCGACCAAGCACATCACGCGCCTGCGAGTCGACCCGCGCGACCCGGACGTGGCGTATGTCGCAGCGCTGGGTGACATCTTCGGCCCGAACCCCGAGCGGGGCGTCTACCGCACCCGCGACGGCGGCGCGACCTGGGAGCTCGTCCTGCACGTGAGTGACCAGACGGGCGTGGCCGACCTGTGGCTGGACCCCTCCAACCCCCGGGTCCTCTTCGCAGCGATGTGGCAGGCGCGCCGCTCGCCTTGGCTGATGGAGAGCGGCGGGCCCGAGTCGTCGCTGTGGCGTTCGCTCGACGGGGGCGACACGTGGGAGAACATCAGCGCCCGGCCCGGGCTTCCGTCGGGAATGTGGGGTCGGATGGGCGTCTGCTCATCGCCGGCACGGTCGGCGCGTGTATGGGCCCTCATCGAGGCCGAAGGCGACAAGCGTGGCCTCTACCGCAGCGACAACCGGGGCGAGTCCTGGGAGAAGGTGAGCTCGCGACCCGACCTGCTCGGACGACCCTGGTACTACAGCCACATCGTCGCAGACCCCACCGACGCCGACACGCTCTACGCGATGAACCTCGGGATGTGGAAGTCCACCGACGGGGGCCGCAACTTCGAGCCCATCTCGACGCCACACGGTGACAACCACGACCTCTGGATCGACCCGAGCGACCCGCAACGGATGATCCAGGGCAACGACGGTGGCGCGTGCGTGTCGTACAACGGCGGAGCCAGCTTCTCGACGATCTACAACCAGCCGACCGCCCAGTTCTACCGCCTCGACATCGACAACGGCACACCGTGGCGAGTCGTGGGGACGCAGCAGGACAACAGCGCCGTGTCCGTGCCCGTCTTCGCAGACGGGACCGGCATCACGTGGGCGGACTGCAAGGTCGTCGGTTTCTCCGAGAGCGGCGACGTCGCCGTTGACCCCAGCGACGACAACATCATCCTTTCTGGAGCGGTCGGAAGCGCGCTGGGCGGTGGCGGTCCGCTGCGCCGCTTCGACGCCCGAACCGGGCAGGTACAGCTGGTCACCGTGTGGCCGATGTTCACCTCAGGACACGACCCTGCCGACCTGCGCCACCGCTTTGGATGGACCTACCCCATCGCGTTCTCGCACCACGACGCCGACGTGCTCTACACCTGCGGTGAGCGCGTGTTCCGCTCGCTGGACCATGGGGCCAGCTGGGACGCGATCAGCGACGACCTGACGCGCAACGACCCCGACAAGCAGGTCGCGTCGGGTGGGCCGCTCACGAAGGACACCTCCGGGGCGGAGATCTACTGCACGATCCACGCATTCGCGGAGTCCTTGACCGATCCGGACGAACTGTGGGTGGGCAGCGACGACGGCTACGTCCATGTGACGCGCGACGCGGGTGCCACCTGGAGCAACGTGACGCCGGCCGCCATCCCCGACTGGGCCACGATCGCAAGCCTCGAACCGTCTCCGCACGACCCCGCGACCTGGTACGTGACCGCGCACGCCTACCGCTTCCAGGACACGACGCCATACGCGTTCGTGACGCGAGACGGCGGCGCGAGTTGGACGTCGGTGGCCGGCGACCTGCCGGCGCAGGAGCACCTGCGGGTCCTGCGCTGCGACCCGACGCGTCGAGGTCTGCTCTTTGCCGGCACGGAACGCGGCCTGTACGCGAGCCTCGATGACGGGCAGACCTGGCAGCGCTTTGGGGGCGACTTTCCCGTGGTCCCGGTGTACGACGCGGTGGTCAGGGACACGGCCCTGGTGGTGGCGTCACACGGTCGCGCGTTCTGGGTCCTCGACGACCTGACGCCCCTTCGGGAACTCGACGACGTGGCCGACCCGGTGCTGTTCACGCCAGCACCGGCCATGCGCCGGGCACCTGGCGACATCGTCGGGGTGTACCTGCATGCGCTGACGGCGCAGACCGGCCGTGCCTACCTCCAGGTCACCGGCGGTCCCACCGTCGACGTGAGCAAGCGCGGCGAGAAGTTCGACGCGACCGTCCTGTCAGACGGCGGCCCGAATCCCGACTTCGGTGTCACGGTCTGGTACCACCTGCCGCAGGAGTCGCCGGACGTCACGCTGACCTTCCTCGCCGCCGACGGCACCGACCTGGTGACGTTTCACCCGCGCCCGGCCGAACCCGAGACACCGAATCCCGTGGACGCCTCGAACGGCGACGCGCCGAGGCCCGCAGTCGAGGCCGAGGCCGAGAATGACGCCAACGAGACGGCGCGTCCCAGACCAGCCGGCAACACGCTGGCGCGGGCCGACCACGAGTACCTGCCCACGGCGGCCGGACTCAATTCCTTCAACTGGACGCTGCACGTGCCCGGCGTTCGCAGCCTCCCCGACCCGGCCGGCAAGGTCATCGTGTCGGCGGGCCCGCAAGTGCCCCCCGGCGAGTACGGCGTCCGCCTGCGCGTGGGCGAGTCGGAACTCACGTCGACGTTCTCGGTGCGGTCCGACCCCCGTGCCGTCACGCTGACCGACGCGGACCTCGTCGAGCAGTACGAACTCCACCGCGAGGTTCTCGACGTCCTCCAGGGCGTGATTGACGGCGTCCATCGCCTGCGCCGGACCCACGACCAGGCACGAGCCTGGGCCGTCCGTGCCGACACGCCAGACGACCTGGCCAAGCAGGCGCAGACCGTGGTCGACAGCCTGGAGGCCGTCGAGAAGCTCCTGACCAACCCATCCAGCCTGCATCCGACCCACCGGTTGCAGCAGCGCGCTGCGCTGGACGCCCAGCTCGGCCAGGTGCCGGCCGTGATCAGCAGTGCAGACGCGCGCCCGACCCGCCAGATCCGCGACGTGTTCGCGGAGCTCTCAGGGCGTGCAACCTCGGCGCTGGCAGAACTGGCGGCGGTCCTCACGGACGATGTCAACGCACTGAACGACGCGATCCGTGACACCGGGTTGCCGATCATCGACACGTCGCTTCCGCCCTTGCACGACCCGGCCGTCACCGACTGACTGACGGCAGTCCGACCCACCGATCCGGAGGTTCTCCCATGGCAACGCTCATTCGATCGCTGAACACCACCGCGCTCGCAGCACGGCAACTCGTCGTCTTCACCGTGGCGTGGCTGCTCGCCGAGTCGTTCTACAAGTTCCACTCGTTCACGCTGGAGATGCTGGCGTTCCTGGCCACTTGGGGCCTGCTCGACGCCGTGTCGATGTGGGTCGACCGCTTCACCGCGCGGCGCGAGTCGGCGCGCCCTGGCGGTTTGCTCTGACCCCCGGGGAGCACGACATGTCGACCCAGACCGCGGTCGCCGAGCGCGACGCCGTCCTTGCCCAGCTCATGGCCATCGGCGCCGAGCCCGTAGCGGCCGTCCTGCGGCGCCTCACCGAGGAGGAACCTGATCGGACCGTGCTCACCCTGATCCGCGAGGACGGCGAGGTCAGCCATGCCACCCGTCAGGAGCTCAACGATCTCGCCACGCGCATGGCTCGGGTCCTGTCCTCCCATGGGGTCGACGACCGCGGCGCGGTCGCGGGCTGCCTGCCCAACAGCGTGGAACTCGTCGCCCTCGCGTTCGCCACCTGGCGGTTGGGCGCCGCGTTCCTCCCCGTCAACCCGAAGATGCCCGCCTTCGAGCGCGACGGCGTACTCGACCTGCAGGATCCGACGGTCACGGTCCACGACGTGGACGAAGACCTCGGACGCCCCGCCGTTCGGCTCGCAGAGTTCCTGGACGCCTCTGCGCGCGAGTCGAGCGAGCCGTTGGAGGATCGCGTCGCCTGGCCCGGGAAGATGATCGCCTCGGGCGGATCGACCGGGCGTTCGAAGATCATCGTGACGCCGTGGCCGTGGATGCACCTCCGGGAATGGGGTGAGCCGACGAACAACGAGATCGGGGTGCGGCCCGGAATGCGCCATCTCGTGAGCGGCCCGATCTACCACAACTGGCAGTTCGACCAGTGCTTCCACCCGATCATGAACGGTGGCTCCGTCGTGATGCTTGACCGCTTCGACGCCCGCCGAGCAGTGGACGCGGTCCGCGACTACAGGGTCGAGTACGCAGCCCTGGTACCCACCACGATGCGTCGCATCGCCCACCTCGACGGGCTCGACCCGGCCGACCTGCGCAGCCTCGAGGCGATCTGTCACACCGCCGCACCGTGCCCACCCGCGATCAAGCGCGAGTGGATCGACCTCATCGGAGCCGAGCGCGTCTACGAGCTCTACGGCGCCGCCGAGTCGATCGGCCTCTGCGTCATCCGCGGCGACGAATGGCTCACCAGGCCCGGGACGGTCGGCCGGCCGGTCGCGTGCGAGGTGCGGATCCTGTCCGACGACGGCGAAACCCTTCCGCCCGGTGAGCTCGGAGCCATCTTTCTGCGCAAGCCCGCAACGGACCCGACCGGGGAGTACCGCGGCGCCGAACCGCTGCACCGCACCGACGACGGCTTCGTGACCGTCGGCGACCTCGGCTGGGTCGATGACGACGGCTTCCTCTACCTCGCCGACCGCCGCAAGGACCTGATCATCACGGGCGGCGTGAACGTCTACCCCGCCGAGGTGGAGGCGGTCCTCGCCGACCACCCGAAGATCGCCGAGGCGATCGTCGTCGGGATCGACGACGAGGAGTGGGGCAAGCGCGTCCATGCCATCGTGGAACCGCGGGCCGGTGCCATGCTGGACGCCGAGGAGGTACGTGCGTTCTGCCGCGCTCGCCTGCAGCCCGCAAAGGTGCCAAAGACCCTCGAGTTCGTCACCGAGATCCCGCGCTCGGACGCCGGCAAGGCGCGCCGGACCCAGTTGGGGACCAACCGCAGCGCGTGAGCCGGGACGTCCCCGGTCAGTTCACGGGTGGTCGGCGGTCGGCCCACCCGATGGCGGCTTCGAGTTGGGCAGCAACGCGGAAAAGCGTCGCCTCGTCGGCTGGGCGGCCGATGACCTGGACCCCGACGGGCAGCCCGTCGTGCACGTGGACCGGCAGCGAGAACGCCGGCTGGCCCGTGATGTTGAAGGTCGAGGTGACGAGCAGCGATCCGTCGGCGGCGTCCTCCTCGGTGGTCACTTCACGGAGTCGGTCGACGAGGCCGGGGGCCGCGTCGGTCACGGGCGCGACCACCACGTCGACGTCGTCCCAGAACGCCACGACGTCGCGCGACGCCTGCCGCATGCGATTGTCGGCCTCGACGTACTCGATGGCCGACATCGGACGGACCCAGTCGATGAGGTACTGGATGATCGGATCGACGGTTTCCAGCGCGGGCATTCGGTGCCGGATGGAACCGAGGTACGCGGCGTAGGCGCGCAGGAAGTCGTCGTGGATCTGGCGGTCCGGCCACGGCGGAGTGGCCTCGATGACGTGGTGGCCGAGCCGCTCGAGCGCGTCGGCCGTGACGCGCACCGCCGCCTCGTTGCGCGGGTCGGCGGCGGCATGGGGCACCGTCGCGGACACCGCGATGCGCAGCCTCCCGGGATCGCGGCCGACCTCGTCCAGGAACGGACGTTGCGGCGGTGGTGGCCAGTAGGGGTCGCCGGTCTGGGGCCCCGCCAGGGCGTCCAGCAGGGCTGCCGCGTCGGCGACGGTGCGGGCAAGCGGCCCAAGCTGGGTCACCATGCTGGGCAGCTGCGGGGCCGTGGACACCCGTCCGCGCGAGGCCTTGATCCCGACCACGCCGCAGTGCGCGGCCGGGATCCGGATCGAGCCGCCGCCATCGCCGCCGAGGGAGATCGCGCACTGGCCGCTGGCGACCGTCGCGGCCGCCCCTCCGGACGACCCTCCGACGGTCCGTGACAGGTCCCACGGGTTGCGGCAGGCCTCGAACCCGACCGGGTCGGTGGAGCCGACCCCGTAGCAGGCCGTGTTCGTCTTTCCGATGACGACGCACCCCGCGGCCCTGAGGCGCGTGACGATGCCGTCGTCTCGGCTGGGGATCCGGTCGCGGTAGCCCTGAGCGCCGTGCGTGGTCGTGACCCCGGCCGTGTCGATCAGATCCTTCACCGACACCGCGACCCCGAAGAGCGGTCGCAGGTCAGCGACGCCGACCGCCGCCTGCGCCTCCGCCTCCTTCGCAGCGCGGCGGGCGGCGTCGTGCGCGATCGTCAGGTAGCCGTGGATCTGCGGGTCGAGCCGGTCCGCCCGCCCGAGGTACTCGTCGACGAGTTCGACCGGCGACACCTCGCGGTCGCGAATCCGGCGCGCCTGCTCGACGGCCGGCAGGAACGCCAGGTCGGTCAACCGCTGACCTTGGGCTTGAGGATCTTGCGCCGCTGGTCGACCTCGGAGCCATCGGGCGCGTCGCCCCAACCGGAGGACGTACCGCCGCGCATCTCGAACGGGCCGACCGGCCACCGGAAGCAGTCTTTCAGGAGCCGGTCGACCTGATCGGCCGACGCGATGCCCTCCTGGACGATGTCGTCGGCTTCCTTGAAGACGGCGAGCAGGACGCGGTTCGCGACGAAGCCCCATTGGAACTGGCTGTCCTTGACGACCTCGGGGTTCTTTCGGCACCGTGCCGCAAGTGCGACGATCGTGTCGCGGGTGTCGTCGCTGGTGTGGTCAGTGACCACGATCTCGGACAGCTTCATGGCCGGAACCGGCGAGGCGAAGTGCCAGCCGATCACCTTGTCGGGCCGGCCGGTCGCGGCCGCCATCACGGCGATCGACAGGCCCGAGGTGTTGGACGCCAGAATCGCGGCCGAGGGCGTCAGGGCGTCGAGCTCGCTGAAGACCTTGATCTTCAACGCATAATCCTCGTAGACCGCCTCGACGACGACGTCGGCGTCCTTGCAGGCCACCGCGAGGTCAGCCACGGGCGTGATCCGTTGCAGGGCGGCTTCGGCGACGTCGCTCTCCAGCTTGCCGATCTCCACGGCGCGGCGCATCCCAAAGTGGCCATGCTCGATACGGTCGAGTGCGGCCGTGAGAGCGGCCTCGCGCTGATCGTGCAGGCTGACCTCGACGCCGGCGATGGCGAGCTCCTGGGCGATCCCGGCGCCCATGACGCCGGCGCCGACGACGGTTGCGACCTTTACATCCATGGGACATCTCCGTGGCTGATTCGGGGCCGGCGAGGCGGTGAGGCGGCGAGGACGATCTAGGCGCGGCGGCTCAGCAGGTACCAGCCATCACGATGGATGCCGTCCACCGAAAAGCCGTCCTCCAGGCGTGGTGCCATGACCTCGCGCAGCGAGATCCGCCATCTTGCAGCAAGATCGAGGTCCTTGGCGCGCACGCCGACGATGTCGTCCGGGACCTGGCACCGGACGGCGCCCGCGTCCAACGCCACGACCTTCGGTGCACCGGCGACGTCGGTGAGCACGGGCTCGTACCGGTCAAGAAGTTCGTCGTCCGCCACCGCCAGGTCACGTCGGGCAGCGGCCACGGCGCGGTCGGAGAGGAGGTCCCACCGGATCAGCAAGCGGTCGGAGTCGCCGCTGTTCATGGCGTCGTCCATGCGCCCGTAGAAGTGCGGCAGGTACTCGTCGACGTCGGCTCCGAGCCTGGCCAGGTTGAGCCATGCGTTGGGACGCACCAGCGGGTCGAACGTCCACGTCATGACCTGGATGCCACGTTCCAGGCACCACCGCCGCTGGTGCTGCTTGAGGGCGAATCCGACCCCGCGCGAGCGTCGGCCACCTGCTACGCCGAGCACGTGCGAGTGCAGTGCGGGCTCGCCGTGGTGGGCTGCACGGAACCCGAACGCGGCGCCCACGATCGTGCCGTCGCGGACCGCGGCGGAGATGTAGTTCCCGCCGTGGCTCATCGCTCGCAGCAGCTCGAACGGCACGAGCTGGGTGTCGCCGACGCGGCCCCAGATCGAACTGAACAAGTCGGACACCGTGCGCAGGTCGTCGAGGTCATGGACCTCGACGGCCTCGACCCCGGCATACGCGGCAGCAGTGGTTGCATCGCTACGCGCTTGATCGAGCAGGGAGGGCTCGACGACCAAGCTCATGACATCTCCGTGGGGCGTCTGACAGTTGCAAGCGAACCGGACGGGCGGTGGCGCTGTTTGGTGCGCAAACCACAGTCGTCACGTGGCGCGCTGTGTGGGACACCAACCCGCCGGTCGCCCAGCGAACGGCGAGGGACGGCGGTCAGGCGTGGGCAGACGACGACGGGGCTGAGGCCGGCTCACGCCACGGATACAGGTCGGTGCTCAGGTACTTGAGGCCGCTGTCGCAGGCCAGAACGGCCGCGGTCGCGCCTCGCTCTGGGCCGTCCAGCAGATCCAGGGCAGCCGCGACGTTGGCGCCCGTGGAGAACCCGGCGAACACGCCCTCGAGGCGGGCGAGGTCGCGCGAGGTCGTCATCACCGTGTCGTCATCGACCTGCACGTAGCCCGTGGCCAGACCCGGGTCGAACAGCGGGAGGTCTGACATCGAGTAGCCACCCCCCTGGATCCGGTGGCCAGGATCGGTCACGGCCCGACCGGCCAGCACGGCAGCGGTGGCCGGCTCCACGACATAGGTCCGTACGCTGGGATTGACGCGCCGCAGGTACCGCGACACCCCCGCGAACGAGCCGGCGCTGCCGATGAAGTCGATGAAGACGTCGATGCGACCGCCGGCCTGCGTCCACATCTCAGGCCCGGTTGTTCGCTCGTGGGCCAGCGCACTGCTCGCGAGGGTGAACTGGTCGGCGCGGAATGCCCCACGGTCAATGCTGATCTCGCGCGTTCGCTCATCGACGAGGGCCAGGTCGTCGCCCGACACCTTGCCGGGGGTCGCACCAGGGGCCTGGTCGACCAGCACGACCTCGGCGCCGAGCGCCTGCATCATCCTGGCTCGCTCGGTCGAATTGCCGCGCGACATGACCACGACCAGCGGGTGGCCAAGGGCGCCACAGGCAAGCGCAAGCCCGGTTCCGGTGTTCCCACTCGTCAGTTCGACAACCGTCTGACCAGGCGCCAGCGACCCGTCCGAGCGGGCCTGGAGGATCATCTCGCGCCCGACCCGGTCCTTCTTGCTGAAGCCGGGATTCAGATACTCCAGCTTCAGGAGCAGCCGGCCCTCGAGCCCGCGCTGTTCGACGAGACGGGTCATCTCCAGCATCGGGGTGTTGCCGATGACGTCGACGATCGACGCGGCCAGCGGCGGCGGCGCCACCTCGGACTCGGTCGGCCGTTCAGCCATCGGCGCGGCGAGAGGCGAACACGCCGTTGAGGTAGTGCGTGGCGCGGCCATGGCCGTCGTCCCCCCAGAACGCGACGTCCCACAGCCGGCCGCCCGACGCTTCTGCGACGGTCGGGACGAAACGGTCCGGGCCGATGCAAACCAGGGGCGTCACGACGGTCGACTTCAGGCCGGCGCTGGAGGTGCTGGCCATCTGCAGCTGCCCATCGGGGCCACGGTCGAACGCGTACGTCACGCCGTCGGCGACGAACGTGCCGGCGTACCGGTCCATGGCCACGTCCGTGGCGTCGATCGGGGTCGGTCGGGCCGGACGGGTGACGCCGTAGCGGGCGAAGACCTCGTCGTGGATGCGGTCCGCCATCGGGTACTGACGCGGCGGCACGTTCGCGATCGTCGCGATCGCGACGTGGTGATCTGGCGACCAGACGAGGTAGGACGAACTGCCGGTGTTCGTGCCGCTGTGGCCGTGCAGTCGCCCACCATCCCACTCCTTCACCATCGGCCCGACGCCCCATGCATCGGCGATGTAGCGCGCCGGAAGCGCCACGTGGGGCGTGTGCATCGTCGTCACGGCGTCCTGCGACAGGATCCGCTCGCCGTCGGCGGTCACTCCCCCGTCAAGGAATATCCGGGCGAACCGGACGAGGTCGCCGGCCGTCGACGCCAGCGTGGACCCGGCCGCCTTGAGCGCGTGCGTGAGACCCCACGCGGGGTACGGATGCAGCGTCCCCTCGGCATCGGGGTGGTAGCCGTGGGCGACCGGCACCATCATGAGATCCTCGAGGCGAGACCGGGTGCGATCGAGTTCCAGCGGGTCCAGCACGCGTTCTCGGAGCAACTCGTCCCAGGCCCCCCCGGCGACGACCTCGACGACGCGGCCCGCCACGGTGGTTGCGGCATTGCTGTAGCCGTAGCCCGTCCCCGGCGCGAACAGGTTGGCAACGTCGGAGAAGGCCTCCAGGTAGCGGGCGGTGGCCGCGTCGTCGTTTCCGTACTCGCTGTAGGGCCCGTTGTCGATGCCGGCCGACATCGACAGCAGGTGGCGCAGCGTGATGGTGGCCGCCGCGTCGGCGTCGGGGGTGCGAAAGCTCGGCAGGTAGGCCACGACCGGCTCGTCGAGGTCCAGTTTCCCCTCATCGACGTAGGTCATGACCAGCGTGGCCGTGAAGACCTTGGTGGTCGAACCGATCTGCATGCGCGTGTCGACGGTCATCGGCGTGTCGGTGTCGCGCCGGGCCGTCCCGGTGGCCACCTCGATCATGTCGTTGCCGTCGAACAGGGCCAACTGCGCCCCAACGATGCCAAGGTCGGCGACGACCTCGTCCAAGAACGCCTGGGCCTCGTCCTTGTGCACGACCTGCTCCTCGAAGTGACGGTGGGTCAAGGGAACCGCACGCCGAGGACGGCGACCTCGGTGGCACGGTACGAAGAGGTGTGCGAAAGGCTGCCCTCGGGCACAAAGACGGCCTCCCGCATGACCTCCTACCGTGCCGACTGGGTGAGGCCGGCATGGGGGTTGTCTCGTGGGACGTGATTGGGCGCGGCGATACCCGCCGGTCGCCGGGGCGGTGGTGTCGACCTTGATGGCCATCCTGGTGTTGCCGTCGGCCCTGAACGTCCCCCAGTCGAACCCCACCCAGACTCTCGAGTTCGCCCCGATCCCTCCCGAGGACGACCAGCCGCCCCCGCCCGAAGCGGCCAACCTCGAGAGCCTGGGCCTCGGGTCGTCGACCTCGGCTCCGGCGGCGGCGGCCGATGGCGGGACCGGCCCGGGCGTCACTGCGCCACCGCCGCCACTGGGCCTTGGTGACCGGCCGGTGACCAAGCGCTGCATCGGCTCCCCCCCGCGCCAGACCGAGGACCCCCTGGCGCCGCCCTGCGTTGCGCACTTCGACGGCGAGAACGGTGGGACGACCTACCAGGGCGTCACCACGGAGCGCATCACGGTGCTCGTGTACGCCGACGCCAAGATCTTCGGCCAGACCGAGGCCGGCGCCGACGATGAGAGCAACACGTGGAAAGGGCGGTGCAGGGACATCTACCTTGAGCCGCCCGACGACGAGGAGACCATCACCTTCCGGGCGATGCGACGCTTCCAGCGATACTTCAACGACCGCTACCAGACCTACAACCGAGTCGTCGGCTTCGTCCTGTGCTTCTCCCCGGAAACCGCGGCCAACACGACCGCGGAGACCCGTCTGGCCAACGCCGCCGAGCACTACGCGGCGTACCGGCCCTTCGCCGTGATCACGAGTGGGCTGGTTGACGGGTTCCAGGACGAGTACATCGCCTACATGGCGGACAAGGACGTCATGGTCTTCGGGTCCAGCCAGGGTTCCCGTCCGGCAGACTTCTTCCGGCGCTTCGAGGGCCTGGTCTGGACCGGCCCCCCGACCGTGGAACGCATGGCCGATCGGTACATCGCCTACCTGTGCCAGAAGGTCATCCCCCAGCCGGTGTCCTCGTCCGGCAACGCCGAACTCAACGGGCAACCGCGCGTGCTCGGCATGACGCACACCACCGACTTCCGCTGGCCCAGCCTCCACTTGATTGCTGCGCGGGTCGTTGCGGGGGTCCGTGACTGCGGCGGGACGATCAAGGAGACCGTGACCTTTCCCCAGGCAAACGCGCAGTACCAGAGCGTCCACTCCGGCGAATACGCACTGCCCAACATGACCAAGCTGCAGGCCGCCGGCGTCACCACGGTCGTCTGGCCTGGTGGGTTCGAGAACGAACAGACCACTGCGGCCGCCCAGTTGGGGTACTACCCCGAGTGGATCGTGCTCGGGACCGGTCACCACGAGGGCAACAACAACGCCCGGATCCAAAACGGTGACGTTTGGGAGCATGCATGGCTCGTCACCACTCGGGCACGCCAGTGGCCCCGCGACGAAGACCCATGCCGGGCCGCGTTGCGCGAGGTCGACCCGTCGATCAGCAACACCGGGATGATCGACGGCTGTGACCGCCTGACCTACTACTACGACGACCTCCTGCAACTGTTCACCGGAATCCAGGTGGCAGGTCCGAACCTGACTCCCCAGACCGTTGATCGCGGCTTCCATGCCATCCCCGCTCGCCCGTCGCAGTCACCGTTTTCCCCGTCATGCTTCTACGACCCCGGCGACTACACGTGCGTCAAGGACGCGATGGTGGAGACGTGGGACGCTGACGGACAGTCAACGGTCGACAGCCAGCCCGGTTGCTGGCGTCCCATCGAGGGCGGACTGCGCTACTCCGGTGTGTGGCCGCCCGGCAACATCGAGGAACAGATCACCCCCTCCGACCCGTGCAACACCGACGTGTCGACCTCAGCGATGTTCGCCCCCGTCAGTGGTTGACGGAACCCAGGGAGCCCGTTCCATGACCAAGCAATCACGCATGGGCAGCTACCGCGTCCACACAACCGAGGTCGACGACACCGCCCGCGGCCACCAGACCGTCGACCTGCTGACCCAGCTGATCCGCAACGCCTGCGTCAACGACGGCGTCAGTGGCAGCGAGGCCACCAACGTCGACGCCCTGCGCGACGTGCTGGAGCACCCCGGCATCGACGTCGAGGTGTACGAGACGGCCCCGGGCCGGTCCAACCTCGTCGCACGCATCCAGGGGAGCGACGCGTCGGCGCCGAGCCTGCTGCTGTCGGGCCACACCGACGTCGTCCCCGCCGACCCCGACGGCTGGCGGCGCGACCCGTTCGGGGGCGAGGTCGCCGACGGGTTCGTGTGGGGGCGTGGCGCCATCGACATGCTGAACCTCACCGCGTCGATGGCGGTGGCCGTCCGCTCCCTCGCCGAGGACGGGTTCACCCCCGACGGCACCCTCGTGTTCGCGGCCGTTGCCGACGAGGAAGCCGGGTGCGATCTGGGAGCGCGATGGCTGGTCGAGAACCAGCCCGACGCCGTCCGCACCGACTACGTCGTGACCGAGTTCGGCGGCGTTCGGATCGGTGACGACGGCCTGGGGATTTCCGTCGGCGTGGCAGAGAAGGGGCCGCACTGGATCACGATCGACGTGGCCGGCACCCCGGGCCACGGGTCAGCGCCATGGGCGACGGACAATGCCCTGGTGAACGCCGCCCGCGTCGTCGACCGGATAGCGACCTACACCTCGCCTGCGATCATCACCGCGGCGTGGCGGCGTGCCATCGACGCCTACGGGCTGCCCGCGGACCTCGTTGCTGCGCTCAAGGACCCCGATGCCGTCGACGGCGCCATCGAACTGCTGACCAAGGACGAGCCGGGATTCGCCCGCCAGGTGCACAGCTGCACGCACACGACGTTCGCGCCCACGATGCTCGACGCCGGGGTCAAGACCAACGTCATCCCCGACCACGCGCGGCTCGCCGTTGACATCCGGGTCATGCCAGGCGTCGACCAGGCCGACGTGACGGTCATGCTGCGCGACGCCATCGGCGATCTGTGGGACCGCGTCCACGTGACGTTCAACGACCCGCGCTCGGCATCAGAGTCGCCCGTCGAAAGCCCGTTGTGGGACGTGCTCCAGGCTGCCGGGCGCCGCCTGGTGCCCGGCAGCCACAGCGTGCCGGCGATGATGGGCGGGTTCACCGACTCGTACTGGTACCGCAAGCTTGGCGCCGTCGCCTACGGCGCCGGGCTGTTCAGCGACCGCATGCCGATGGACCAGGTTGGCGGCATGTTCCACGGCCGTGACGAACGCATCGACGTCGACTCTCTCACCCTCGACACCGAGCTGTGGCGCCAGGTCGCCCAGGACCTCCTCGCCCCCACCGCCCACCGCCACTGACAGCGACACCATGTCGGACGACCACCACCAAACACCGACACTTGACCGGGCAGGGACACCACGTGGGAACGATCGAGGACGACTACCGGGCCAGGACGCCGGCATCCGCACACGTGCACGAGCGGGCGGTCGGCCCCCTGGCAGGCGGTGACACGCGCACGTCCGCCCACCACGACCCCTACCCGGTCACGTTCACGCACGGCGAGGGACCGCGGCTGCATGACGTCGACGGCAACACCTACCTCGACCTCAACGGCAACTTCACGAGCCTGGTGCACGGCAACGCCTACCCGCCGATCGTCGACCAGCTCGTCGGCGTCGTCGCAGGCGGCACCGCCTGGGCGGCCCGCAATCAGTGGCAGGTCGAGCTCGCCGAGTTGCTGGCCCAGCGGATCGACGCCATCGAGCAGGTCCGGTTCACCAACTCGGGCACCGAGGCGGCGATGCTGGCCATGCACCTCGCCAAGGCGACGACGGGGCGGCCCAAGATCCTGATGGCCCGTCACGGCTACCACGGCTCCCATGAGGACACCCAGGCGGGCACGCACGCCACGACCAGCAAGCTCGACCTCTACGGCGGGCCGAGCGGGGAGGGCCACACGACCCTCGTGGCCGACTTCGGCGACATCGACGCCTTCCGCCAGGTGCTCGACGACCACGGTGGCGACATCGCGGCCGTGCTGCTGGAACCGGTCGCAGGCTCGATCGGCCTGCAGCCGGCGGAAACCGACTTCCTGGTCGGTGTGCAGGACGCGACCCGGGCGGCGGGGGCGGTGTTCGTCCTGGACGAGGTCGTGACGTTCCGGCTCGCTTCGGGCGGCGCCCAGGCCTCCCACGCCGGCCTCGCTCCGGACCTCACCATGCTCGGCAAGGTGATCGGCGGCGGGTTCCCGGTCGGGGCGGTCGGCGGGCGTCCCGACCTGCTGGCCCTGGCCGCGGCGGGCGGTCCGGTCAAGCACTCCGGAACCTACAACGGCAACCCGGTCACCTGCGCCGCCGGCGTCGTGTCGGTCCGGGAGTTGACGGCCGAGCGCATCGCCGTCATGCACGACCGCGCCGAACGACTCGCGTCGCACCTGGCTGCTGCTGCCACCGCCACGGGCCTGCCGGTGCAGGCAAAACAGGTCGGGTCGCTGATCCAACTCTCGGCGACCGGGGCGACGCCCGGAGCGCTGCAGCGGACGGCATCGGCGACCATCGTGAATCTCCACCTCGCAGCCATGGTCGAGGGCGTCCACTTCACGCCGCGGGGGTTGTTGGCCCTGTCAACGGTCCTGACCGATGCCGACATCGACGAGGCGGGGGCCCGCCTGCAGGCGGCAATGCAGCGCGTGGCGGACGCGGCCCGGGTGGGCTGACCCAGCACGGTCGTGCTTCGCCCGGTCAAGCCGGGCCGAGCCGGGCCGGGCCGAGCCGGGCCGGGCCGAGCCGGGCCGGGCCGAGCCGGGCCGAGTCAGCGGCCGGCGACCATCCCGAGGTACATCCAACAGCGCAGCGCACCGAACGCATCGAAGATGGTCGCGCCCACGAACGTCACGGTGCGGCCGCGCCGACGCGTGCCGGGCACCATGGCGGCAAGATCGGCCATCGGGACGGTGACGAGGTCAACCTCGATCTCGAACCGGTCGCCAACGTCCATGACCGCGAGTCCGCCCGAGTTCGCGACCACCTCGGCGCTGGCCTCGCGGATGCGCTCGCACGCCACCGTCGGGTGCAGGCTGGCGGCGACGGTGAACCCGCGACCGCGCTTGACCTCGACTGTGCGGACGTTCGGCATCTCGGAGGCGACCAGCCGGCACAGGTGGTCGTCACCGGTCACCAGCCCAAGCGGCACACCGTGGGCGGCAGCCAGCCGGGCGTTCAGCTCCGTCTCGGTCATCGACCGGCCATTGAGGCGCACGTCGTAGAACACTGCCGACGAGTACGTGTGCGCGAGGACGCCGCCCTCGACGCCGGCACCGGCGTGGTAGCCGACAAACATGGCGACGTCGAACCCCCCGTCAACGCCCTCGACCATCGAGGCGGTCTTTGGCGAACCGAGGAGCAACTCAGCGCGTGGGTCGAGCTCATCGGGGAGCAGGTTGGCCATGTCGCCGTGCGAGTCGTTGACGAGGACAGCGGTCGCGCCACCGTCGAACGCGCCGGCGATGGTGGCGTTGGCCTCGGCGGTCATCAGCACCCGCCCGCGCGGGTAGTCGTCCATCCCCCGGATGCACTGGTTGCGGGTCGCGATTCCCGCGACCCCTTCCATGTCGATGGATACGTAGACGCGCACGGCGAACCCCGGGTCGGCAACGGCGACACTCTTGCGCGAGGATGGCTCGCCACCGTTGGCGGCAGGCACAAGAAGGGACACCGTGGCTGGTCGTCGCAGCCAACGAACACGCCGGCAGCGCGTGCTTGCGTCGCCGGACAACGAGCACGGTCACCGCCGAGGCGCCACCGGCCACTCCCAGAGGAGCAAACGATGACCGCATTCCCCGCAACCAGCGACCTGACCTTGCCGTGGCTCGACGAGGTCGTGGACGAAACCCGGGCAAAGCTCAACGTGCCGGGCGTGTCGGTCGCCGTCCTGCATGACGGCGCCGTGGCCACCGCGGTGTCCGGCGTGGCGAACCTGAACACGGGTGCCGCCGTCACCGACGACACGCGGTTCCTGATCGGTTCGATCTCCAAGATCATCACGTGCACGCTTGTGCTGCAGCACGTCGAGCGCGGCGAGGTCGACCTGGACGCACCGGTGCAGACCTACCTGCCCGAGTTCACCCTCGCCGACACCGACGCCGCCGCACGCATCACGGTCCGTCACCTCCTGACGCACACCAGCGGCATCGAGGGCGACTACTTCGAGCAGTTCGGCCGCGGCGACGAAGCGATCGAGGCCTACGTCACGTCCCTGGAGGGTGTCGGCCTGATCCACGACGTCGGCGAGCAGTTCTCCTACTGCAACACCGGCTGGGTCGTCGCCGGCCGGATCCTGGAGATCCTGCGCGGCGCGCGCTACCGCGAGATCGTCGCCACCGAACTGGCCGCCGTCGTCGACATGACCTCGACGACGACCACGCCGGAGGAGACGATCCTGCACCACCCGGCGGTGGGGCACGTCGCCGCCGCGGACGGCAGCCTCCGCGTGACCTCGACCTACGAACTGCCGCGCTCGATGGGCCCCGCTGGCACGGTCATCTGCTCGACACCGCGCGACCTGCTCAAGTTCGCGTCTGTCCACCTGAACGAGGGCATCGCACCCGACGGCACCAAGCTGCTGCCACCGGACCTCGTGGCACTGATGCAGACACCGTTCATGGCCGTGCCGACGCCCGACCGCAGCACCTTCCTGGGCCACGGCTGGGTCCTGTTCGAGCGCGACGGGATCCGCTTCGTCACGCACAGCGGTGGGACGACGGGCCAGTTCTCGAACCTGGTGCTGGCCCCCGGGCACGGGTTCGCCATCGCGTCGCAGACCAACGGACCGAACGGCCGCGTGTTCAACCAGCTCGTCGCCAATCGGGTTGCGGAGGAACTGGTTGGGGCGTCGCCCTACGGCGGCGCAACAGCCGCGGCCGGCGCCGCTCCCGCCGACCTCGACACCTACAAGGGCGTCTACGAACGCCTGTCGGTCCGCACCGAGGTCGTCCGTGAGGACGGCCGGCTGTGGGCCATCAGTCGCCCCACCCGCCAGGCGACATCCGACGACGGCGATCAGGACCACCAGCGTCTCGTGCTCGAAGCCATCGACGAGACGTTCTTCGCTGCAAGGGAGACGCCCGACGGCCCGCTGGTCCAGACGATGGCGTTCCTGCAGCCCGACGCGGACGGCAGGCCGAAGTACGTGTACGACGGTCGGATCGCGCGCCGCGTCGAAGGTTGACCATGACGGCGCTGCCCGAGTGGTCGCTGCCGCCTGTGCCCGGGATCGTCTGGGATCGGTCGCTGCAGCCGATCCTCGACGAAATCGGCGCACCGCTGCACATCCACGGGGTGCTCGCCCATCATCCCGAGCTGTTGACGGCCTGGTGGCCGCTGCGCACCCATCTCGTCGGTGCCAGCGCGCTCGACGCGGACGTCCGGGAGCTCGTCATCCTGCGCACGGCCGTGCTGACCGAGAGCACCTACGAGTGGCTGCACCACGCCCACCGCGGTCGAGCCGCCGGGCTGAGCCAGGACGCCATCCGGCGCGTGCGCGAAGGCCCGTTCGCCAGTGGCTGGGACGATCGCCAGCGGGTGGCCGTCGCAGCCGTCGACGAGCTGTTCGACACCGGCGCCCTGTCCAAGGAGACCGGCGAGCTGGTCGAGGCGCGTCTCGGCACGCCCGGACTGCTCGACCTGCTGTTCACCGTCGGGATCTACCGGATGATCGCCAGCATCATCGCGACGGCCGAGCTGCCAGACGACGACCTCCCTCTGGAGGACTGACGGTGCCGCTCATCCAGGTGTCCACGGACGCCACCGACCTGGTGACGCCAGGCCGACGGCTGACGGACCTTGCATCGCAACGCCCCACCGAAACCGCCATCATCGAGCTGCGCGGCCACGGGGGCCCGCGGTTCACCACCTGGGCCGAACTGGAAACGTCTGCCAACCGACTTGCGCGCCGGCTGGCCGAGGACGGGGTCGGCGTCGGCGACTTCGTCGCGATCGGCCTGCCCACATGTGGCGAACACGTCGTGGCCGCCTGGGCGACGTGGAAGCTCGGTGGCTGTCCGATGCCGGTGAGCCACCACGCGCCAGCACCGGAGCGCGACCGGTTGCTCGACCTTGGCAAGGCGGCCACGATCGTGGCCGAGTGGGACGACCTCCACGGAATTGACCGCGACGAGATCCGGTCCCTGAAGGGCGACAGCGGCCCTCGCAACGATGACGCCGTGCCAAACCCGATGAAGGCGCTCGCCTCCGGCGGCTCGACGGGCCTGCCGAAACTGATCGTGACACCGGGTCCGTTCGCGTACCCGGAGGGGACCCGTCCGCTCTCCGTGCTGGACGTGCGCGACCGCGACGTCGTCTTCTTCCCCGGTCCGCTCTACCACAACCAGCCCTTCCTCGGGGCCCATCTGTCGCTCTACAGCGGCGCGACGATCGTCATCAACGAACGTTTCGACCCGGTCGCCGCCCTCGACGCCATCGAACGGTTCGGCGTCACTGGGACGAGTCTCGTGCCCACGCACCTGTCGCGCATGCTGCGCGTCCCCGACATTGGTGAGCGAGACCTGTCCAGCCTGCGCATGGTGCTGCACATGGCCGCGCCCTGCCCCGAGTCGGTCAAGCGCGCCTGGATCGACCTCGTCGGCGCTGAGCACGTGTTCGAGGTGTGGGGCACGACCGAAGGGGTCGGCTCCACGATCATCCGCGGGGACGAGTGGCTGGCCCACCCGGGCAGCGTCGGGCGGACCGACACCCTGCTCGTGCGCATCCTCGACGACGACGGCAACGCGGTCTTGGCCGGCCAGGTCGGCGAGCTCTACACGCGAGACCCCGGCCACACGTCACGCCCGTTCACCTACCTCGGTGCTCCCGCGGCGAAGCAGACGACCGACGGCCTGATCAGCGTCGGTGATCTCGCCTGGGTCGACAAGGACGGCTACCTGTACCTCGCCGACCGCCGTCGTGACCTGATCATCACCGGTGGTGCCAACGTCTTCCCCGCCGAGGTCGAGAGCGCGATCGCGTCCCATCCGGGCGTGGCGGACGTCGCTGTGATCGGCGTGGCTGACGAGGACATGGGCCAGCTCGTCCACGCGATCGTCCAACCAGTCGACCCGTCGTCGCCGCCCTTGATCGAGGAGCTCGACGGGGCGTGCCGGTCGCGCATCGCCAGCTACAAGCGCCCACGGTCGTGGGAGTTCGTCACGGCACTGCCCCGGGCCGACAACGGCAAGATCCGGCGCAGCGACCTGCACCAGGAAGGGTGACACATGTTGCATCCGGTCACGATCATGAGCGAGGGCATCCGGCTGGCGGGTGACCTGTTCGTGCCGGAGGGTCTGGCGGCGGGTGAGCAACGGCCAGCGCTGCTGCTGTGCCACGGCTGGGGTGGACTCAAGCAGCACCTGTCGGCCGCCTATGCCCCGCGCTTCTGCGACGAGGGTTACGTCGTCCTCACGTTCGACTACCGCGGCTGGGGTGAGTCGGACGGCCGGTTGGTTCCGGCCACCGAGGAACCGCTGCCAACCGGCGTCGAGATCGTGTCCCTGCAGGCACGGGTGGTGCGCGAGGTCGTCGACCCGATCGAACAGGCGTTGGACGTCCGCAACTGCCTCGACTTCCTGGTCGGCGAGGACCTCGTGGACCCTGACCGCGTCGGGCTGTGGGGGTCCAGCTACGGCGGTGGGATGGTCGTGTGGACCGCAGCACACGACCATCGCGTCAAGGCCATGGTCGCACAGGTCGGGTCCTTCGGCATGGACCTCACCGAGGAACTGCGAACGTTCCTGGACTTCCGGGGTCGTCAACGCGCACGGGGTGAGATCGACTGGCCCACTGGCCTGGATCAGGACAGCATCCCGAACCTCAACGGTGCTCCCGACTACGCCAAGTTCCGCAACTACGACGTCCGCGCTGCCGCGACCCAGGTAGCCGCCGCGACGATGGTGATCGACGTCGACAACGAGGAGTACGTCGACGTCGACAAGCACGGCAAGGCGGTCGCCGACATCATCAGCCGCAACGCACCCGTCGCCTACCACCGGTTCTCGGGCTCCCACTACGAGATCTACGAGGGTGCCCTGCTCGAGCAGGCCACCGACCTCGCCGTCGCGTGGTATGCCGAACACCTGCGAGGCTGACAGCCGGGCAATACCCGGGCGCCGCGTGCGCTGACGCCGAGCCGACCCCGTCAGGCCACGTCCGGGCCCTGTGCGTTGCACGGGTCCGACGCTGTGTCACCTCGCTGTGCCTCGACGTCACCGTCGGGCCATTGGCCAGCGAGGTAGCGCCGCCCACCCTCCATCATCCGCACGCAGCCAGGCTGACTCGACCCGGGGGTCTGCCCGCTGGGGTCCCACCACTGCGCCTGGCCGTCCTTCACGCACGTGTAATCACCGACGTCGTAGTAGCAGGCCGGCACCGAGGGGTCGTCGCTGCGGATCGCTGGGATCGCGTGAAAACCGCGGTCGAGGTTGTCGACGTTGAGCCTCGGCCCGGCCACCTGGATCCCGGTGAACAGCTGCAGGAGCGACGGGTAACAGTCGCAGCCGTAGTTGCGCACCTCGAAGCTGGGCTCCTGCGGGTCGGCTTCCTCGAAGGCCTGGACGCACGGCTGCGCCTGAGGATCGAGCACGGCGGGGTAATTGGTCACGAAGCGAGCATGGGCCCAGGCCGTCTGGTCCTGCAGCCGGCTCTGCAACGGTCGTTCCGAGACGTAGTCGCCCAGGACGACCCACTCCGGCAAGTAGCCGATCTGGGCGGCAGCCCGCGAGTGGGCGGTGTCGTAGGCGTTCGGGAAGATCACGGTCGTGACCGCACGATCGTTCAGGGCGGCCACGTTGGCACTCGCAGCGCCCACGTCCGTGTTGCCGGCCCCGAAGGTTGCGTCGACCAGGAACTCGCCGCCGCAGGCCTCGACGTGCTGCTTGACCAGCTGCCCGTAGCGGAGTTCGCCGTCGCGGTCTTCGTTGTTGGTGCGGATGATCCCGAGCCGGCGCGGCTGGCCGAGGTCATCATTGCCGGAGAAGCTGACCGGGTAGGGCACGACCTTCTGACACACGTAGCTGGAGAACAGCTCCGCACGCTTGTCGATGGACGGGATGTGGCTCCAGATACGACCCGGGTTGGCGGCGAACACGTCGGCCATGAAGCCGTTCGACGACACGCCGCTCAGCAGGCCGTGAAGGGCCACCACCCCGATCTCGGCGGCAGCGTCGAGGTAGTCGTCGGCGTTGTCGCCGGCGAAGCTGATCACCGCGAAAGGATCGGTCTGAGCGATGCCATCCGCCGCGTCGCTGCGGCGCGTCTCGGGGGTCTTGGCCGAGTTGCCGTAGTGAATGAAGAAGTGGACGCGACGGCCGTAGGCCTGGAAACGGTCGTTGAAGAAGATGGAGTAGCCCCGGACGAGCCGCGTGTAGACGTAGTCGTCCGACGTCGGCGGGTCATCGAGGTCGACGATCTTGTTGCTCGACTCGGCCTCCACGCCGCGGCTGGTCACCTGGTTGGTGCCACCGTTCATGTAGACGAGGACGCGCACCTCGTTGGCATCCACGCCACGAAACGTCGCGCCGCCGTTGTCGCCCTCGAAGTGCGCGACGCAGGGTGGTGCCAAGGGGTCCTCGGTCTGGCGGGGCGGATTGCCGACGCACCGCTTGGTGATGGGACGGTCGCCGACCCCGCTCGGCGTACCAGGGGCCGGCACGCCGAGCCCGTCGCCCCCGGGCGCGTCGGCGGCCGGGGCGGTCGAGCTCTCGCCGAGGCTCAGCGACTGCAGGTTCCCGGTGTCCGGCGGGGGTGTGTCGTCCTCGTCGGGCGGGATCGGGGCGAACTCGAGCGTCTGCGTCGGGTTCGTCAGCGGAATGTTGAGCGCGCTGGGCAGCACGAACAATGCGATCGCGGCAGCGATCGCGGCCCCACCGAGCGGCGGATACCGACGTGACCAGTCGCGGCCGGATACCGCCATCACGATCCTCCGCTTCGAGATGCCGCCCGGTACGGGATCTGGCAGGCCCGGCGCGCAGGGCCCGCCATTGTCTCGCGCCGGCCATGGCGGCCGGGTTGGACACCGGCACCAATTGGGCGGGCAGCGTTCGTCGTGCGGGCAGGGTCTGGAGTTCGGTGGCGCTCTACCGTCGACGAGACTGCGCCGATCCACCCTGACCTTGAGGAACGCCGATGACGACGCCGAGTCTGGACCCGCGCACATGGCCCACAGCGGAGCGGGAGCACTACCTCGACCTGAGCCTGCGCCTGTTCGCGGGAGATCCGGCGTACGGGTCGCGAGACAACGCGATCATCCTGGGCTCGACGGGACCGTTCGCCCAGCTCGCAGCGCGCAAGGCCCTGGAGGCGGGCGGCACGATCATCGACGCAGTCGTGACCATGGCCCTCGCGCAGACCACCCTGGCCATGGGGTCCTGGGTCAGTTTCGCCGGGATCTGCAACCTGGTGTTCTACGAGGCCGAGACCGGCCGGGTCCACTCGTTGAACGGCGGATTTCGAACGTTCAAGCTTGAGACCGACCCTCTGACGATCCCGGCCCAGCCGGAACCGTCGGGCCGCACTGCGCTCGTCCCCGGCTTCTTCAAGGCACTCGAGCAGGCGCACCAGCGTTGGGGTCGGCTGCCGTGGGCGGACCTGTTCGAGCCGGCGCTCTACCTCGCCGACGAGGGGTTCGAGATCGCGGCCGAACACGTCGGCGTCTTCGCGTTTCGCGCCGATGTGCTGCAGCGCACGCCGGAGGGGCGGGCGATCTTCTGCGACGCCGAGGGCGAACTGCCCAAGCTCGGCAGCACGTTTCGCCAGCCGGCGCTGGCCGCGACGCTGAGGGCCATCGCCGCGCAGGGCTCCGACTTCGTCTACACCGGCCCGTGGGCTCACAAGTTCGTCGAGGTGGTCAACCGCGAGGGCGGCAAGGCGAGCCTGGATGACCTGGCCGAGTACGACACGCTGGTCGACGAGCCCTATACGACGACCTACCGCGGCTACGACGTCCACACGCTCGCTGGCGAACGCGGCGGCGCCGCACTGTGCGAGGCGCTGAACCTCGCCGAGCTGGCCGAAGTCGGGGATCCCCTGACGTCGGGCGACGACCTCTACTGGATGGTGCAGATCTCCCGGCAGTGCATGGCCACCCTGATCGATCCACCCGACCGCGAACGCACCACCAAGGAGCACGCGGAGCGCGTCTGGAAGCTCATGCAGAACAAGGGCGGCGCTGCCGTCAAGGAGGCCCTGGCGACGTCGCTGCACTCCGACTTCATCGGCGGCGTCGACGAGTTCGGCAACGTCGTCGCGGTCCTGCACTCGGTGAACACGAGCATGTGGGGCACGACCGGGATCTTCGTCGACGGGATCGGCGTCCCGGACTCCGCGGCGATCCAGACCGACCTGCTGGCCAAGGTCGGCCCGGGCGGCCTCGTCGCAAACGTGAGCGAGCCGGCGATCTTCCTGAAGGACGGCAAGCCGGTCCTGGCGAGCAGCATCATCGGCACGGGCATGCCCGACGTCCCGCTGCAGTGCCTTACCGCCGTGCTGGACCGGGGCCTGACCCCGGGTCAGGCCGTCACCCGGCCGCTGTTCCAGGGACCGTCGATCCTCTCCAAGCCTGCTCGTCCCGACGGCGACGGTGCCAACGACCCACAGAACGGAACGGCCCAGACCGTCCGCGTCGCCAACGACCCGCAGAACGGTGGCGCGGTCGCCACGGACGCCGACGACGCGGACACGAAGAAGCGCCGCTGGCAGGAGGCCCTGGACAACCTCGACGAGGTGTCGCAGGTCTTCGAGGAGGGGTTCGCGGAGGCCGTGCTCGACGAGGCGCGTGCCAAGGGGCTGCGGATCGAGGTGAAGGATCCGCGCGACAAGACCATTCCTCGCGGCTTCTGGCTGGGCGTCCTCATCGACCAGGAGACGGGCAGGTTGCACGCCGCCCGGACGCGCGGCACCTGGGGAGTTGTGGAGGGGTACTGACCATGGCGGCATCCCGGCGAGCAGGCGCCGCACCCACGCCTGATCGAGGACTGCGGCGCAGTGATCAAGGTCGAGCGCACCTTCCCCGTTGCGCGCAGTTCCGTTGGCCGTAATCCCTCGACCAACGAGGTCAACCAGTCCGTGGCGCCGGGCAACATCCTCGACTTCCAGCAGTCCGGCGTGACGACGATCCTGGTCCCCCAGGGCCACGAGACGGCCCACACGCAAGCGGCCGGACAGCAGGACTACCGGCCGCCGGACCCAACCTCACGCCGGAGTCGATCGACCTCGGGTTCCACGCGATCCCGGCCGTCGCCGGCGCCGATCCGCTGACCCCAGCGTGCTACTACGACCGTGGCGACTACACCTGCGTCAAGGACGCCATCGCGATGTGGTGGGACACGACCGCGACGGCCGAGGCTGTGACTGGCACCGGGTGCTGGCGGGCCGTCGAACAGGGCCTGCGCCACATCATCGGCCAGTGGCCGAAGGTGGACGCCGGTGCGCTGCGCCACGACGACGACCCATGCAACGGCTACGCCGGCAACGGCTGGCTGCGTGCCGTCTGACCGCTGACCGCTGATGCGGTGATGGGTCACGGGCGCAGGTGGTCGACGAGGTACTGGGCGGTGACATCGACGCGGTAGCGCAGGCTGGCGCCGGTGAACGCATGGCCCTGGTCGGGCAGCAGGGCCAGGTCGTAGCGCACCCCCGCCCGTGTGAACGCGTCGAGCATCTTGAACGTGGACGACACAGGCACGTTCACGTCGCTGGTGCCGTGCACCAACAGCAGCCGGCCCCGCAACCGGTTGGCAAGGTCGACGTTCGAGCTGCGGCGGTAGCCGTCCGGGTTGTCCCTCGGGTGGCCCAGGAACCACTCGTGACCGCTGCCGTGGAACACGTCACCCGCGCCCGCGTTGATCGCGACGCCGACCTTGTAGAGCTCCGGGGCGGTCAGCATCGCCCGCGTGGCCATGTAGCCGCCGTACGACGCCCCGACGATCCCGACCCGGTCAAGGCCGATCCACGGCCGCGTCGCGGCGAGATTGCGCAACGCCGCGGCGTGGTCGGCGATCTCGTGCTGCCCGAACGTGCCGTGGCCCTGCTGGTGGAACGCTCGTGACCTGCCCGGCGTGCCACGCCCGTCCAGGACGCAGGTGACAAAGCCCAGGGCGGTCAGCGACTGGGCCAGCCAGCCGAACATCGACTGGGTGAACTCGACGGGGTGGGCGATGACCTGCGGCCCGCCGTAGATGACCTCGACCAGGGGCCGCGGCGAGGTCTCGTCGAGGTCCGACGGGCGGTAGAGCACGCCCCACAGCTCGGTCTCGCCGTCGGCGGCGTGCACCTGGAACTCCTCCGGCTCGCACCAGCCGTCGGCGTCGAGGCGGGAGGTGTCGGCGGTCCGCAGCCTGGCGGTCAGCCGCCCGTCGGTCGCGGAGCGCAGTTCGGCGACCGGCGGGCGCGCGACCGTGGAATGGACGTCGACGAAGTGCGAGGCCGACCCGACGAACTCCGCGGCGTGGTGGCCGTCGGCGCTTGTCAGTTGCCGCATGCCGGACCCGTCCAGGGCGACGCGGCAGACGTGGACGTCGTAGGGGCGGGCGGGGTTGCACCGTGCCGCGACGAACACGGCGTCGTCGGCGACCGCCATGACGCGCTCGACGGGGAAGTCACCGGCGGTGAGCTGGCGGGACGGACCGCCGTCGAAAGGTCGCACCTCCAGGTGGTTCCAGCCGCTGCGGTCGGACAACCACAGGAAACCCTCGTCGCTGGGCAGGACGCGGGTGGCCGCGTCAGCGATCGCTGCGGCGCGCTCGTAGGCGTGGACCGCGACGTTCTGATCGTGCTCCTCGTGAAGCACCCTCGCCGCGCCGTCGTGGGCGTGAACGGCCACGAGCCGCTGCGTCCACGAACCGCGCTCGCGTACCAGGAACAACACCTCGTCGCCGCGCCAGCGCAGCGGCTGGCAGGCACCCTCGGCGTAGTCGCCCAGCGGCAGGTCCGTGACGTGGCCGGACCTGACGTCGACGACATGCCAGGTCGTCCGCGGCCGGCGTGCACCCGGACGGGCATAGGGGTGCTCGGTCACCTCCTCCTCCGGCTTGAGCCACCACACGACAGGCAGGCGCGGCACACCGACCGAGTCCACACACGCAGCGACGACGCGCTGGCCGTCGGGGGACCACAACGCCTCGCGCGCGGTCCAGTCCGCCCCGTCGTGGGGGGCGCCGAGGAGGACCTGGCTGCGCCCGTCAACGGTCGATCGCATGAGCAGCGCCCCACCGCCGTGGCCCAGCAGCCAGCGGCCGTCCGGCGAGCCCACCTCGAGCGCGGGCGGCTCCCCCATCTGGAACGCGTCCTCGACCGTGCGCGGCGTCGCGCGAGCGGCGGCCTCGACGACGGCCAACGACGTGACGGTCAGGCGGTAGTCGGTGAGGTCGAGGTCGTACGTCGTCCCATCGACCTGGAAGCGGACGCGCTCCGCTGAGTCGGCGAAGGCGAACGACTCGATCGGTGCGCCGGACCCCGTGGGTTCGCAGGCCAGTTCGTCGGCCAGTGCCGAGCGCAGGCGCTCGACATCGAAGAGCGGCTCGACGAGCTCGCGATCGAGGTCGGCCACCAGGAACGTGCGCTCGCCGGGCCGTCCGTCGGTGAAGACGACCTGCCGTCGCCCTGGCACCGGCACCGTCGGGAAGGGCGAGCTGGTCGGCGCCCACGCCGCAGGCGGCACCCACTCGGCGAACCACGTGGGGAAGGCGTTCAGCTCGAGATGGCGCTCACGACCTGGATAATCGAACTGCAAGGGACCCACCCTTCGTCTGGTCTGCCCGCAGTCAAGACGCCCGGCACGACCGTCGGCGCTGGGTCGGCGACCGGCCGCGGCTTCATCGCTTGTTCCGCGGCACGAAGCCGCGGCACGTCTGACGGTGGCAGGCTGACGCGACCTGCCCAAGGGATCTCCCGTGCCCGTCAACAGCGACGCCGTGGGCCGCTCCGTCGGCCCACAGACCGTCGACCTCGACCCGCGCTTCCTCATGGCCTTCGCGGCCGGTATCGGCGAGGTCGCCCCCCACTACTACGACACGACGCGGCCCGACGGCATCATCGGCCACCCCGTCTACCCGGTCAGCCCCGAGTGGGACCTGGCGCGGCTCAGTGACGAGCCCCTGCCCGGCATGGAGACGCTCGTCGCCGGCGAGGCCGCGCTGGGCGTCCACTACGACCACCGGATCCTGATCCACCGGCCGTTGCGCGGCGGCGACAAGGTCGCGCTCAGCGCCACGCTGACCGGCGTCGAACAGCGGCGGTCCGGAGCGCTGCACCTGCTGCAGTACGAAGCCAGCGACAGCAACGGCCAGCCGCTGTGGACCACGATCCAGGGTGCCCTGTTCCGCGGCGTGGACGTGAGCGGCGGTGACCGTCGGGTGCCCCAGGCCATCGACGCCCCGGACCGGATCCCCGCCGACGCGCCCGCGCTGCAGACCACGGTGGTCAAGGTGCCCTACGGCACACCCCACGTCTATACAGAGTGCTCGCGGATCTGGAACCCGATCCACACCGACGAGGCCGTCGCAATCGGGGCCGGGCTGCCGGGCATCATCCTGCACGGGACGGCGACGCTGGCTCTGGCCGTGTCAGCGCTCCTGAGGCTGGCAGGGGAGAGCGGGCCCGAACGAGTACGGGACCTGTACGGCCGCTTCGCCGCCATGGTCCCCCTGCCGGACATGCTGACCGTTCGCATCCTCGCCGACGAGACGGCCGACGGGCGCCGGACACTGCGCTACGACGTGCGCAACGGCGCGGGCGACTCGGCGATTCGTGACGGGCAACTGGTCCTGGCCCACCCCGCCACCTGAGCACCTCGGCGGAGGTCCGACACCGCGCAGGGTGGACACCGCGTGGACTGCCACCGCGTCCGGCTGGAGTCGTCCGGACGGAGTTCCGGGTCAGCTGTCGATGCGCTCGTCGGCCAGTGCCGACCGGCGCAGCTTGCCGGCCTGGTCGCGCGGCAGCGCGTCGACCCACTCGAACGCCTTGGGCACCTTCTGGCGGCTGAGCCGCGCACGACAAAGGGCCACCAACTCGTCGTCGGCGGGGAGGGGATGCCCGGGTGCCGGTTCGAGCACGGCATGGACCCGGCGGCCCCACTCGTCGTCCGGGAGCCCGATGACGGCAACGTCCGCGACGGCCGCATGATCCAGCAGCGCTGCCTCGACCTCGGCCGGGTAGACGTTCACGCCACCCGTCACGATCATGTCGGTCCGACGGTCGCTCAGGTAGACGTAGCCGTGCTCATCGAGCCAGCCCAGGTCACCGAAGGTCGTGAACCCGCCGGCGCGTCGGCGCGGTGCCGGCGCCCCCACGTACGGGTTCACCTCGGCCGCACCAGCGCGGCGGAAGTAGAGCTCGCCGATGCTTCCGGACGGCACAGGCGCACCGTCGGCGTCGAGGGCCACGACCTCGTCCCCGTCGATCGGCCGTCCGATCGATCCTGGGTGGGCAAGCCACTCGTCACCCCGGATGACGGTGTTGCCAAAGCCCTCCGACCCGCCGTAGCCCTCGTAGAGGTGCTCCCCCCCGACGAGATCGATCCACCCGCGCTTGACCGCGGGGGGCACGGCGCGCCGGTGTGCATGGCCGCCTCGATGCTCGAGAGATCCCTGCGGCCAAGGTCGGGGAGTTGGAGCATCCGCCGCATCATCGTCGGGACGAGGCCGACGTACTCGATCCTGTGGCGTTCGATCGCGGCGACCGCTCGCTCAGCGTCGAACTTCGCCATCAGGACGACCGTTTGCTCCGCGAGCAGCCCGCGGAACGTCCAGTCGAACCCGAAGCCGTGATGGAGCGGCCCAGCAACGAGTTGGCGCTGTCCCTCGCGCAGGCCGAGACGGCCGAACAGCGTGTCCTCCAGCGCGACGTCGAGGTGCACCCACGACGCGTCGCCCACGACGAGCTTCGGCCGCCCGGTCGAGCCGCCAGTCGCTGTGGCCTTGCCGGGCGCCGACACGACGTCGGGCAGCGCGCCGTCGTCGAAGTAGACACGGCCGTCGAGGTCCTGCGTGTGCAGCGTGGGCCTCGGCGCGTCCTCCCAGTCGGCGACCGCCAGACGGACGCGACCGAGAGCCAGCAACTGGTCGCGCTCGGCCGGGGGCGCCTTTGGCGCGATCGGCAGGACGCACCCGCCGAGCTTCCACGTGGCGAAGGCCGTCAGCACGAACTCGACGGAATTGCCCAGGCCGATGGCGACCGTGTCGCCCTCGCCGACAGCGTTCTTGGCCAGCAGCCTCGCCAGCCGGTTGGAGTCGGCCTCCAGCGCGGCCACCGTGACGGCGCGGTCGTCACCCCGCTCGGGGACGACGATGAGGGCCACTCGCGACGGTGTGCGATCCGCGAGCTGCCGCAGACGGCAGCCGAACGACACGGGGGCCGGCGTCACGCGGCGGCGCGACCGCTGGCGAACCCCTGCCAGCAGGCAGTCGGCGGTGTCAGGTGCGGGGACAGCGTCTCCGATGCGTCCCGCAGGCCCGGCGTGTGGTCGAACGTGAGGATCCCGTCGTCCGACAGCGTGCCGTGGGCGTAGGCCTCGCCGTCGATGCCCGGTGGCACGATTGGCGTCGGCTGGCTGCCATCGAGTGGCAACTCCCACAGGTTCATCATGTCGCGGCGGCCCATCGTGCTGTGGGCGATCAGCACGTCGCGGTCGCGGGCGTGGAACAACCCGTGGGTGTGACCCGGATCGTTGGGCAGCAGGGTGAGGGTGCCGTCGGGGACCGTGATGGCAGCCGCTCGGCACCCGTCAGGCAGGACGTTGAAGCCGTAGATCGTCGTGCCGTCGCGCGACCAGACGGGGCGGCCCACGGGCTCGTCGACCAGCAGCCACGGGTCGCGTCGACCGGCCGCATCGGCGAGCCACAGCCGCAGCATCGTCGGCTCGGAGTCGACCGGGCGGTCCGAGAAGAACGCGACGGTCGTGCCGTCAGGGCTCAGCGATGGACGGATGTCGCGGTGGGGACCTTCGGTGAGCCGGGTGAGACCGCCGCCGTCGGGACGCATCGCGAAGACGCTCGTCGATCCGGTGAACAGGCTGTCGGTGCCCTGCTCCGAGCCGGAGAAGACCATCCTGGTTCCGTCGAAGGTGTAGGTCGGCACGTCCGCGAACATGCCCTCCGGCGTCAGTGGCGCCGTGGTGAGGCTGCCGTCGGTTGGAACACGCCAGACCCGCGAAGGCCCCTCGCCACCCCCGCAGACCACGTGCGTACCGTCCGGGTGGATGCACGGATAGCGGTAACCGTCCTCGGTCAGTCGACGAACCGAGTCGTCACCGGGCACCCAGGCGAACACCGCAACCATGCACCACCTCCGCTTCGACCAGTATCACCCTCACCCGCGCCCGGCACGTGGTGCCACCGTGCGACGTCGCCGCCGGTCCTTCGTTGACCTCCACAATGCCTCACGTCGTGTCGGCCGGGATGCTTCGTCCGGCCAGGAGGACGAACAATGACCAGTAGTCGGCGCCCCGTCATCGGCATCCCCTCGATGATCGCCCCGCCCGAGGGCGGGCGCGGGTGGACGAGGCTCGTCGCCAGCGCGGCGTACGGCGACGCCGTGCGGCGGGCCGGCGGGATCGCGGTCATCGTCGGCGGCACGTCTGCCGACGCTGACGAGGTCGCGGACACACTCGACCGCCTCGACGGACTCCTTGTGCCGGGCGGGTACGACTTCGACACCGAACGGCTGGGCCTGGGCCCCGTGCATCCCGAGGCGCGCCCCGTACCGACGATCCAACAGGACCGCGACTTCGCCTTCGCGGGCCAGGCGCTGGCCCGCGGGATCCCGACGCTGGGGATCTGCTACGGCATGCAACTACTGGGCCTGCTCGGCGGGGGGACGCTGCACCAGCACCTGCCAGACGATGCACCCGGCGAGATCGACCACTTTGGCGGCGGCGTCCATCAGGGCCACGTCCGCCACGACGTCCTGATCGAGCCGTCCCTGCTGCTGGCCATGGTCGGCCCGGACCCGCTGGAGGTCATCTCGGGCCACCACCAGGCGCTCGCTTCCGTCGGTGACGCGTGGCGCGTCGCCGCCATGGACGAGGAAGGGCTGATCGAGGCGATCGAGCGCCCGGATGCGCCGTTCGCGGTCGGCGTCCAATGGCACCCCGAGGCGGAGCTGTCCGGGACACGCCACGAAGCCCTGTTCCGCGGCTTGGTCGCCGCGGCGCGTCAGCACGCCTTCGACATCGAGGCTGCCCGCGTCGTCGCAAGCTGACTGGGTCACTCGACGACGGTGGGGTCGGGGATGTGGCGACCGACGAGCCACCAGAACCAGTAGCTGCCGGACGTGCCATCACCGAGGCCGCGGCGAGCGTGGCGCGCGGCTTCGGCCGAGATCGGCTTGGCGTCGCGAGCCTTCAGGTTCGCCTCGGCAACCCGTTCGAAGTGAACGAAGCTGCCGACCGCGTCGGCCGGCTCGACGCCAACGGTCAGCAGGCCGTGGTTGCGCAGGACAATGGCCGGCAGATCGCCCAGGGCGGCGGCGATGCGCTTGCCACCGTCGACGTCGAGGATGTCAACCTCCTCGTCGTCGAAGATCGTGTGACGCTCGAACCAGTAGCACGACTCCTGGGTCACCGGTTCGACCAGCCGAACCTCGGCCGAGAACGGCGTCCCCCACGGCGTGTGGACGTGAGCGGCGCTGACGACGTCGGGGCGCGCGGCGAGCAGCGGATGGTGGATGTGATAGGCGGCCGGGTTGATGATCCCGTCACCCTCGACGAGGCTGCCGTCCGGGCCGACGAGCAGCAGGTCATGAACCGTGGCGTTGTTGTAGGGCACGCCCAGCCGCAACAGCCAGAAGCAGTCGGGGCGCTCGGGGTCGCGCGCCGTGATGTGACCGTCACCCATGTCGCCCCACCGCATGGCGGCGAACAGTCGGTAGCCCAGGGCGGTCTGGCGCTTGTACTCGGCCCGGATCTGGGCCGGCGTCGCCCCTTCCAGGGAACGCGCGAGGTCGAACACGGTCTGCGACATGGTGGTCACCCCTTGTGCGGCCGGGTCATGGGAACCACCCGGCACCTGCATAGCCGTTGCACGGATCGTCCGGCTGCTTGGCACCCGGTACGTCGCGATCGGGCCAGTCACCGGCGAAGTGGCGCAGCCCGCCCTCGTTCATCCTCCAGCATCCCGGTCGCGACGCATCCGTCGCCGAGGCCGCCGGGACCACCCCGTCGCGGTCCCACCACATCGCCACGCCGTCCTTCACGCAGGTGTAGTCACCAGGACGGTAGAAGCATGCAGGAACCGACGGGTCCGAGCTCGGGATGGCCGGAATGGCGTGGAAGCCCCGGTTCATGGACTCCGGCGTCAGATGCGGACCGGCGACCTGGATGCCCGTGAACAGCTGCCGCAGGTCCTGGTACCACGTGTAGAACGAGCAGACGAAGCCGGCGTCCGGGGAGTTCGGGTTGGCCTCGAGGATCGCGCGGTAGCAGTCGCCCGACTCGACCGGACCCTCAAGCAACGCCGGGCTCACGACCCAGGCGTGCTCGTCCCAGACGTCCTGGTCCTGGTCCTGGGCGTTCCAGAAGCTGTCGTGGAAGCGGTCGCCGGCGATCACCCACTCTGGGTAGTACCCATTGCGTGCCGCTGCCTTGCTGTGCTGGGCCTCCATGCCCTGCGGCCAGATGATGGTCGTGACGCCCTCCTGCTGGAACGCGGTCATGTTCGTGATCGAGGCAGTGTTGTTGTCGACGCCCGGACGCTCCGTGGCATCCGTCCCCGACGTCGACTCGGCGATCGGGAACGAACGTTCGTCGACGAACTCCCCACCACAGGACTCGATCTCGCTGCGGGCGTAGGCGGCAAAGTCGCGGTACTGGGGCACCGTCTCGTCGCCGCTGCGGAGCAGGCCGAGTACGCGGGGCTGGCCGAGCTCGATGCCGCTGCCGGCGAAGCTCACCGGGTACGGGACGACCTGGGTGCAGACGAAGTCCGCGTACAGGCGCACCTGCTCCTCGAGGCTGGGCAGGTAGCCCCAGATCTGGCCCGGGTAGGTCTGGAAGTACGACTCGCGCAGGCCGCCGCGGGCGCCGAACACGAGGGCGCCCTGCGACGCGGCGACGTCGATGTAGTCATCGACGATCGTGCCGGGGTAGGGCAGCACCGCGAAAGGGTTCTGCTCCTGCAGGTGCCGTACGGCGTCGGCACGGCGCGTCTCGGGGTTCGCGGTCCCGGAAGGGTCGAAGCAGAGGATGAAGTGCGCGACCCGATCGTAGGTCTGGTAGCGCGTGTTGAAGTACGTCTGGAGGTTGCGCAACTCCCGCAGGTAGACGTGCTCGTCATCGCTCGGCGGGGTCTCGTGCAGGTCCGTGCACTCGTCCACAGGCCGCTGTTCCTGCCCGCGGCTGGTCACGGCGTCGTTGAACCCACCGTCCCAGTAGAAGACAATTCGGATCGCGTCGCGGTCGACCCCGCGATACGTCGCGCCACCGTTGTCGCCCTCGAAGTGCGCAACGCAGGGAGGGGCGATCGGGTCCTCGGTCTGGCGCGGCGGGTTGCCGACGCACCGCTTGGTCACGGGCCGCTCGGCCAGCCCCTCGGGAATCGGCGGCAGCGGCGGCAGGCCGGGACCGCTGCCGCCCTCGGCGTCGGCTGCCGGTGACGTGCTGGACGAACCCAGGCTGAGGGACTCGAGGTTGCCCTGCGGCGGCGGGACGTCGTCGTCCTCGGGCGGGACCGGGGCGAACTCCAACGTCTGGGTCGGGTTGGACTGCGGGACGTTCAGCGCGGACGGCAGGACCGTCACCGCGATGACGACGGCGAGCAGGATCGACGACAAGGGCGTGTAGCGCCGCGCCCAGTCGCCACGCGACTCGGTACGACGTCGGCCGCCCCTGCGGTCAGGCATCCCGCGTGAAACCCAGGTCGATCCCTCGCTGCTGCGTCTGCGGCCAGCGCGCCGTCACGACCTTGGTCCGCGTGTTGAAGCGCACGGCATCGGGACCGTAGACGTGCAGGTCGCCGAACAGGCTCTGCTTCCACCCACCAAACGAGTAGAACGCCAGCGGTACGGGGATCGGGACGTTGATCCCGACCATGCCGACCTCGATGGTCTCCTGGAAGGCGCGCGCCGCGCCTCCATCGCCGGTGAAGATCGCGGTGCCGTTGCCGTAGGGGTTGGCGTTCACCAGATCGATCGCCGCCTGCAGCGTGTCCGTGCGCACGACCGAGAGCACGGGACCAAAGATCTCGTCGGTGTAGATCGTCTGGGTCGGCTGGACGTGGTCGAACAGGGTCGGCCCGACGAAGAACCCGTTGCCGTCGACCTCGAGGGCACGGCCGTCGGCGACCAGGCTGGCCCCGGCCGCCTCACCGGCGTCGATGTAGCCACGCACGCGGTCACGGTGTTCAGCAGTGATCAGCGGCCCCATGTCGACGTCGTCCAGGCCGGGCCCAACCCGCAGGTCGGCGATCCTGGTCGAGAGAGCCTCGACGAGAGCGTCGCCGACGTCGCCGACCGCGACGACGACGGACACGGCCATGCACCGCTCGCCTGCGGACCCGTAAGCGGCGGAGACGATCGCGTCGGCGGCCAGGTCGAGGTCGGCGTCGGGCAGGACGATGGCGTGGTTCTTGGCCCCACCGAGCGCTTGGGCGCGCTTGCCCGCGCGCGTCGCACGCTCGTGGACGGCGCGGGCCACCGGTGTGGACCCGACGAAGGACACGGCGCCCACGTCCGGGTGGTCGAGCAGTGCGGTCACGGTGTCACGGTCGCCGTGCACGACGTTGAACGCCCCGCTGGGCAGGCCGGCCTCGGCCAGCAGGTCGGCCAGCAGGGTCGCCGTGGTGGGGTCCTTCTCGGACGGCTTCAGCACGAAGGTGTTGCCGCAGGCGAGCGCCACCGGGAACATCCACAGCGGCACCATCGCGGGGAAGTTGAAGGGCGTGATGCCCACCACGACGCCCACGGGCTGCCGGATCGAGTACGAGTCGATGCCGGGGCCGACCGACTCCGAGTACTCGCCCTTGAGCAGGTGGCCCAGGCCGCATGCGAACTCGACGACCTCGAGCCCGCGGTCGACCTCGCCGCGCGCGTCGTCGAGGGTCTTGCCGTGCTCGGCCGTGATCGCCCGGGCCAGGTCGTCGCGGTGTGCGGCAACCAGTTCACGGAAGGCAAACAGCACCCTCGCCCGACGTGGCAGCGAGGTGGCGCGCCACTCCGGCAGTGCCTCTGCGGCCGCCGTGACGGCCAGGTCGACCGTCGCTGCGTCAGCGAAGACGACCTGTGCGGTGACCTCACCCGTTGCCGGGTCGTGGACATCGCCGTACGTCGTCGCATCGCCGAGGGTCTTGCCCCCGATGCGGTGCTCGATGAGGCGGGTCATGAGAGGCCCTCCTCGACCGAGGCCAGCGCGGCTCCAAGGGCGTCGATTGCCACGTCGGTTTCCTCCATCGTGATGCTGAGGGGCGGGGCGATGCGGATCACGTTGCCGTACAGACCACCCTTGCCCAGCAGGACGCCCCCGTCCTTGGCGACCTGGACGAACTTCGATGCCAGCTCCGGTGCGGGTTCCAGACCCCCGGGCCGTACCAGCTCGATGCCGATCATCAGCCCACGCCCGCGAACCTCGGCGACGATCGGGGACGGGTCGAAGACCACCCCGATCCGGTCGAGCATGTACCGACCCACGATCTTGGCGTTCTGCTGGAGGTCGTTGCTCAGCAGGTACTCCAGGTTGGCCAGCGCCCCTGCGGTCGACAGCGGGTTGCCGCCGAACGTCGAGATCGAGTTGGCCGGCACGGCGTCGATCAGGTTGCCACGAGCGATGACGCCGGCCAGCGGCAGGCCGTTGCCGAGGCCCTTTGCGAACGTGATCGCGTCGGGCACGACGTCGTGCGCCTGGATTCCCCAGAAGTGCTCGCCGGTGCGGCCCCAGCCGGTCTGAACCTCGTCAGAGACGAACGGGACGCCGTACTCGTCCAGCACCTGCCGGTAGGCGCGGAACAGGCCGTCGGGCGGAATGACGAACCCGCCGACGCCTTGGATCGGCTCGGCGATGAGGCAGGCGATGTCGCCGGACGTCGTGGTCTCGATGACGGTGCGCAGCTCAGTGGTGGCCGCCTCGATGTAGGCGGAGTCGCCGAGCCCGGCCAGGGGCCCGCGCAGTCGATCGCCGTTGGGGACAAAGCTCACCTGCAGCGGGTTGAACGAGGAGGCGCGCCACCCGCGGTTGCCCGTGAGGCCCATCGCCCCGAATGAGCGGCCGTGGTAGCTGTTGCGCAGCGCCAGGACCTGGTTGGACCTGCGGGCCGCCGTCGTCATCAGCAGCGCCGCCTCGGTGGCCTCCGTGCCGGAACAGACGAAGAACACCTTGGCGTCGGGCATGGGGGCGAGTTCCACGAGCCGTTCCGCGAGCTGGATCATCGGCCCGATCAGGTAGACGGTCGAGGTGTGCAGCATCCGGCCGGCCTGCTCACGGATGGCCTCGACGACGTCAGGCACCGCGTGCCCGGTCATGGTCGTGAGGATCCCGCCGAACAGGTCGAGGTAACGGTTGCCCTCGCCGTCCCAGACGTGGCGTCCCTCGCCACGCACCAGGGAGATCGGCTCGTCGTAGTAGGTGGCCAGCCAGGACGGCAGGACTCGGCGGTGGCGTTCGAACAGCTCTGCGTGGCTCATGGGCGCCCCTTCGTGGTGGGTGAAAGGTGCCGCGTTCCCGCCCTCGGCGCACTGGGCAAGCTGTTCAGTCAGGAGCGAATGGACATACATTGTGTCCAAACATCGACCAGCGAGGACCCGGTGGAGGCCGAGGGCACCGTCCTGCCGACGATCCGGGCCCTGCTCGACCTCGCCGAGATCGCCGCCGGCCTGCCCGAGGTCGTCGCCGGCGAGGACGCGCTCGACGCCCCTGTCCGCTGGGTCCATGTCACCGAGCTGGCCGACATCGGGCGCCTGCTCGAGGGTGGCGAGCTCGTCCTCACCACCGGCCTGGGCATCCCCAGCGACGACGCCGCACAGCGCCGGTTCGTCGACGACCTCGCGGCCGCTGGGGTTGCCGGCCTCGTCGTCGAGCTCGGGCGACGCTTCACCGTCCTGCCCGCCGCCCTCGTCGAGGCGGCGACCGCGCGGGCGTTCCCGGTCATCGCGCTGCACCGAGAGGTGCGCTTCGTCGCGATCACCCAGGCCGTCCACGAACTCATCATCACGCGCCAGGTCCGGCTGTTGCGCCGGCTCGACGTCGTCCACCGCACGTTCACCGACCTGCTCATGGCCGAACTGCTCCACGGGCGACACGGGAGCCTCGACGAGTGGGCAGGTCGCGTCCAGGCGCTCGGGGTCTCGCTGGCGGGCCGCCGGCTGCAGGCGATGGTGGTCCGAGGCGACGACACCGGTCGGACGGGGATTCCCGCCGAGGCCCGCAGCCATGAGCTGGCCCAGATCGTGCGGCTCGCCCTGGCGGGCCGGCCGACCGTTCTCGTCGGCACGCTCGCGCCGATGACGGTGGGTGTCATCGTCGGCCTCGAAGCGGGCGACCGCGACACCGCCTGGATCGACCAAGTGGCCGCAGACGTGCGGTCACGCGTTTCGGCAGCCAGGCTCGCACCTGGCCTGACCATCGGGGTCGGAACGCCGGCGGACGACGTGGCCGACCTCGGACGGTCGCTGCGGGAGGCCGCCCAGGTCGCGGATGCCGCGCGCGGCCTCACCGATCCTCGAGCGTGGCACGGCCTGCCGGACCTCGGCGTTCGTGGGCTGGTGGTCCTGCTCCACGACGACGACCGCGTGCACGCCTTCGTCGACCGCATGCTCGGTCGTGCCCTCGGCAGTGACGACGGTGACGAGCTGCTGGCGACGCTGCGCGGCTACCTCGACGCGGCCGGCCACAAGTCGCGGGCTGCGGAGCGGCTCCGGGTCAGTCGCGGGACGCTCTACGCGCGGCTGGAGCGCATCCGTGCGCTGCTCGACGTCGACCTCGACGACGGCGAGGTCCGGACTTCGCTCCACCTCGCCCTGCTGGCGCGCGACGTCATCGCGCACCCGCAAGGCCCCTGACCCCCCGCTCACCGTCGCGCCGCCCAGGGGTCAGCGGGCGGTGCCGGCGATCTCGCGGACGCTGCGGACCCACTCGCCGAAGGCGCCGCCGTCCGCCACCAGGTCGTCGGGTGCACCGTCCTCGACGATGGTGCCGTGGCGCATCATGACAACCCGGTCGGCACGCATCGCGGTCTCGACGCGGTGAGCGATGATCAGCGCGGTCCGGCCAGCCAACAAGGTCACCAAGGCGTCCTCGACGAGGGCGTCGGTCGCCGGATCGAGGTTCGACGTCGCCTCGTCCAGGATGATGACCCGCGGCCCCGCGATCAGGGCACGCGCGAGCGCGATCAGCTGACGCTGACCGGACGACAGCGACATGCCGTGGTTGGACACGTCAGTGTCCAGACCCTCGGGCAGCATGCTGAGGCGTTGCGCGATCCCGAGCGCGCGGCAGGCGGCGTCGACGTCCTCGCGGGTGGCCCCGTCACGCGCGACGGCGATGTTGTCCGCGATGGTCCCGTTGAACAGGAAGCCCTCCTGCGGGACCAGGGCAACGTGCTCGCGCAGGGTCGCGCCGATGACGTCGCGCACGTCCTGCCCATCGACAGCCACAGCACCCGCGGTCACGTCGTAGAAGCGGGTCACCAGGCGCGCGAGCGTCGACTTCCCGGCTCCGCTCGTCCCGATGAGCGCCACGCGCTGACCCGGCGGAACATGCAGGGTCACGCCCTGCAGGACCTCGGGGCCGTTTGCGCCGTAGCGGAACCGCACGTCGTCGAGGCACACCTCCCCGGGCCCAGGGACGAAAGGGACCGCATCCGGAGCATCCGCGACCATCGGCCGCTCGTCGCGGAACCCGAAGACCTTGCCGAACGCGGCTGAGGCCATCTGCAGCGCCTGCGCCAGTTCCGTCAGCTGCTGGATCGGCTCGAACAGCTGACCGAGATAGAGCGTGAATGCCACCACCGCGCCGACCGTCAACGACCCGTTGAGCGCGAGCTTCGCTCCGACCGCGATCACCAGGCCCACCGCCACCGGCTGGAGGAGCTCGACGACGGCGTAGTAGATGCTGTTGAGCCGGAACGTCTCGACCTTGGCGGCGTACGTGTCGACGTTGGCGCGCCGGAACGCCTCTCGGCGCGGGTTCTCGTACGTGTAGGCCTGGATGACGCGGACGCCCGTCAACGACTCGTTCACGTGGCCGAGCAGTTCGGCCATCCTGTCGCGCACCTCGACCTGGGCCGGGAACGCCTTGCGTCGGAAGACCATGGTCGCGATGCCGAGCGGTGCCAGCAGCACGACCACGACCAGCGCCATCAGCGGCGACGAGATCACCATGACAACGAGCGTGATCGTGATCATGAGGAAGGTCCGCGCGACCAGCGCGAGGCCGTGCTCAACGAAGTTCTGCAGCGTCTCGACGTCGTTGGTGAGTCGCGCGACCAGCTTGCCGGTTCTTTCACGGGCGTAGAAGTCAAGGTCGAGGGCGAACATCTGGTCGACGAGCTCGCGCCGCAGGCGACGCATGTAGGCCTGACCGAACCGCCCCATGAGCCTGGTCTGCACCAATTGGGCGACCAGGCGGACGGCGGAGGTGACCAGGAACGCCACCGTCCCGATGACCACCCACATCAGGTCGCCATCGGCGACACCGTGGTCGATGGTGGCGCCGATGATGGCGGGGCCGAACGCGCCAGCGACCGCGACGAGCACCGCCGCGAGGTTGCCGCGAATGAGCAGTCCGCCGTCGGCCCGCAGATCCGACCAGATGCGTCGCAGCGAGACGCGGCGCGGCATGTCACCCATGGCGGTCACTCACGACGGATCGCTCACGACGGCCGCTGATGGGCGGGACCCGGCCTGGTCCGCTGCCACGTCGTCAATCGCGAGTGCACGGCGGTAGGCCGGCTGGCACAGCAGGTCCTCGTGGGCACCGTCGGCGATGACGCGCCCCTCGTCGAGCAGGACGACGCGGTCGGCCAGTGCCAACGTCTCCAGCCGGTGGGCGATCACAATGGTCGTCCGGCCCTTCATGATCTCCTGGAGGCCCTCGCGAATCTCGCGGTCGGTGTCGGGGTCGAGGGCCGACGTGGCGTCGTCGAGGATGAGCACCCGTGGGTCGCGCAGGATCGCGCGGGCGATCGACAGCCGCTGGCGCTGCCCGCCGGAAAGCCCGACGCCATCCTCGCCGATGCGAGTGTCGTAGCCCTGCGGGAGTTCACGAATGAACTCATCGGCCTTGGACAGTTGCGCCGCGTGGAGCACGTCGGCGGTGGGTGCCTGCGGGCGCGCCATGGCGAGGTTGTGGCGGACTGTGGCGCTGAACAGGACAGTGTCCTCGAAGACCATCGCGACCTCATTGCGCAGCGCGTTCAGGTCGAGATGACGGACGTCGATGCCGTCGAGGAACACCGCACCGCGGTCGGGCTCGTAGAACCGGCCGAGCAGGAGGGCCAGCGTGGACTTGCCCGAGCCGCTCGGTCCGACGATGGCAACGGACTGGCCGGCCTCGATCGTGAGCCACAGGCCGCGCAGCAGTTGCTCGCCGGGCCGGTAGCCGAAGTCGACACTGCGAAACTCGATCCGGCCGCCGCCCGCCGGTAGCGGTCGTGGCCAGGCCGGCGACACGATCGCGGGCTCGGAATCCAGGACCTCGGCGATCCGGTCGGCCGCGGCCATGCCCTGGGGCAGCAGGGCCAGCATCTGCGACATCACCATGACCGGGGCCATGAGCATCCCGAGGTACTGCACGAAGGCGAGCAGTTCACCTGGCGTGAGCTGCCCGTTGATGCCGCGCCACCCGCCCAGCCCGAGCACGACCAGCACGGCAACCGCTGGGCCGACCCCGAACAGCGTCCCGAAGGTCGCGCGCAGGTCGGCCAGCGTCACGCCTGTGTCGTGGACGTGGTCCATGAGGTCCTGGCCCTGCTGGACGTGGGCCAGTTCGAAGCCGTGACCCTTCACGACCTCGATCCCGTGGATCTGCTGCTCGACGTATTCGGAATACTCGCCGAGGTAGTCCTGCAGGTCGCGGGACGTCTCGTGCAGGGCCGGGCTCATCCGCAGGGGCGGTAGCGCGAAGCAGACCAGGACGGCGACCACCGCGGCGGCCAGGATCGGGTCGAGCACGGCCATGAGGACGGCACCCCCCACGCCCAACAGCATCGACTGCGTGCCGTACGGCAGCATCACGACAACCTGCTCGATGGCGGTGATGTCAGACGACGACCGCGACATGAGCTGGCCGGCGCCGATGCGGTCGTGGAACGAGAACGACATGCGCTGGAAGTGCTGGTACTGCTCGCCACGCAGGTCCGCGCCGATTGCGGCGCCGAGGCGACCGGCGCTCATCTTGCGCAGTGCGCCCGCGATTGCTCGGACGACGGCAGCCGCGAAGAGCAACCCGACGTAGAGCGGGAGATGTTCGTCGCGGCCGCCCAGGATGACCTCGTCGACGGCTCGTGCCGTGACAACCGGGATGGCCAGGAAGGCGCCGAGGTAGACGAGCGCGGCGCCGAGGCCGGTGGCGACCAAACGCCGCCGCCGAGCGACCGCACGCCACAGCAAGGCCGCCCCGCGGGAGCGTGGCTTCCTGGCGGCGCGGCGAGACGTTCGGTCGGCGGTCACGGGGTGAGGGCCTGATGGGCTCCGGCCGGAGGAGTGCCGGCGGCGGGGTGGGCCCGGTCGCCGGCAGTGTTGCATTCACCACGGCCGAACCGTGACGACACTCGACGAAACCTGTTACACAGCTCCCCGTCAATCGATGGATGCCGCCCGGGCCGGCGGCGTGTTCGATGCCGACCGACGTCAGGGTCGGTGACGGCCGACCCAGGGAGACTGCCGTGACCGTGTTGAGCGACTACCAGCCGCGCCTGAACGAGCTCGTTGCCGAGCTGCGGTCCAAGTACGGCGTGCCGGGCGCGGTGGCAGGCATCCGCCGAGCGGGCGAGACGATCGTCTCCGCGGACGGCGTCACCAACGTTCGCACCGGCGTCGCCATGACGACGGACACGATCTTCCTCATCGGCTCGATCACGAAGGTCTGGACAGCGACGCTGGCTGTCATCCTGACCGAGCGCGGCGACCTCGACCTTGACACCCCAGTCGTCGCGTACCTGCCCGAGCTGGTCCTGGCGGACACCGAGGTCCGCGACCGCGTGACGCTGCGCGACCTGCTGTCCCACCGCAGCGGCCTGGAGGGCGACCACTTCGTCGACTACGGCCGCGGCGCGGACGCCATCGTCGCCTACGTGGAGGCGTGCAAGAACCTGCGCCAGATGGCACCCATCGGGGAACTGTTCTCCTACGGCAACGCCGGGTTCATCATCGCGGGCCGTGCGATCGAGAAGGTGACCGGGCAGGAGTTCAGGCACGCCCTGCGCGAGTTGGTCATCGAGCCGATGGGCCTGGACCACACCGTCCTGACACCCGAGGAGGCCATGCTGTACCGGGCGGCGGCGGGTCACGAGCTGAGCAACGGGACAGTCGACGCCTGGCCGACCTGGTCCTACCCATGGTCGATGGCCGCCGCTGGCACCTCGCTCATGTGCAGCATGGAGGACCTGCTGGCCTTCGGGGCGCTGCACCTGGACAAGGGCGTCACGGCGTCCGGCACACCTCTGCTGTCGGCATCGGCGGTCGCCGCGATGCAGGAGCACCATGTTGGCCTGCCGTACCCCGGGCTCGGGTCGATGTGCCTGAGCTGGTTCGACTACGACGGGTTCGGCACGCGCGTCCTGAACCACGGCGGTGGCTCGCCGGGCGGCCTGGACTACCTGTACATCCTGCCCGAGCACGACCTCGCATTCGGCTTCTTCGCCAACATCGACCCAGCCGGGCGGGCGAAGTTCTTCGGCAACGAGCTGCGCGATCTCATCTTCAGCGAGATCATCGACGTGACCCCGCCGCCCGCCGCGACCTACGACACCGACGCGGTCATCGATCCGGCCCGGGTCGTGGGCAGGTACGTCCACACCGACGCGACCTGGACGGTCGACGTGGCCGACGACGGTGGGCTGCAGATCACCACCGCGGGCATCGGACACATCGCGCCGTTCGCGCCCTACGACCTCGGCCCGTACCCGTTGCGTCCGCTGTCAGCGACCATGGTCGAGCTCGCGCCCGAGGGTGTGCCCGTCGGGATGGGCACGAAGATCGTGCTGCTCGGCGACGACCGCGTCACCTCCCTCCACAGCGGCTACCGGGCCTTCGCCCGCGCCTGACGCACCATGACCCGGGAGACCCCCAAACGGGGTGGTCTGGTGCGCACCCCCGAGCACCAGGCCACCCTCCACCCCGGGCCGGGTCAGTGCCAGGCGGCGTCGAACACGCGCAGGACGTTGCCGCCCAGGATGGCCTGGATGGCCGCGTCGTCGTAGCCGCGCGCGACCAGGCCGCGGGTGATGTTGGGCAGGTCGGCGTAGTCGTCGAATCCGTCGAGGGTCGACCGTGTGTCGATCTCGTGCTCCTCGCTGAACCCGTGCTCGAGGACCCAGGCCGACATGACCGTTTCGAGGGTCCACGTCGGGGCGCACATCGGCCAGTCGGTGCCGATGCCCACGTGGTCGATCCCGACCGTGGAGACGAGGTGGTCGATGTGGTCGAGCATGACCTCGATCGTGGTGCGTGGACCGGTCCCGGCCGGTTCGGCGAGGAACTCCGGCACCGTCACGATCCCGACGACGCCGCCAGTGCCGGCGATGGCCTCGAATTCGCGGTCGGACATGGCGCGGTCGTGCTTGCGCAGCGCCTCGGCCGCCGTGTGCGACGCGACGATCGGCGACCGTGAGGCGGCGGCGGCGTCAAGCGCGGTCCGGGCCGAGCAGTGCGCCACGTCGACGACGACGCCGAGGTCGTTGCAGCGGCGGACGACCTCCAGGCCAAACGCCGACAGGCCAGCCCCGGTGCGGTCCGTGCAGCCGGTGCCGATGAAGTCCTGGATGTTGTAGGTGAGCTGCAGCATCCGCAGGCCGATGTCGCAGGCCTGGTCGAGCAGGCCCAGGTCGCGCGACAGCGGGATGTCGGGCTGGCACTGCAGGAAGATGGCGTGCTCGCCCGCGGCGTGGGCCGCCCGGATGTCCGCGGTCGTTCGGGCGAGGTGGAGCCACGGCAGCCGTGGCAGGACCGCACCGAGGTAGGACGCCGCCTCGGCGATCCAGAACGAGCTGGCCAACTCCATGGCGGTGTGGCCGCAGGTGATCCCGGTGGCCTCCCACATGGCGCGATACCCCGGCAGCCCGCCGTCAGCGGCCAGCCTGCCCGGGGCGCGGTAGGCCTCCATCCAGGCGCGGTCGAGGTCGCGGTGGCGGTCGTAGCTGGCCCGCAGGTCGGGCACGAGTTCCGCCGGGTAGGTCGCCGGCCCGACCGGCCCCCAGAAGAGCATGTCGATCACGAGGCTGTCGCGGTGCAGCCGCTGAGCGCGCTCCTCGTCGACAGCGCTGAGACCGAAGTCGAATGGGGCCACGGCCACCTCGTTTCCGATGCAGTGTCACCGACACGTCGTCGAAGCCAACCTCGGCGCCCGGGCCATCCGTCTCGCCGAATGTCGCACTGGCCCATCGCGATCGCCTGCACTTGTCGATGACCCGCACGAGCCAGCCAGAGCTACCGTCCCTCCCCTGGAGCAAGTGCGGGGAGACGTGGGTGACCAAGCGTGACGGTGACGTTCGCGGAAGTTGGACGCGGCGCTACCCCCCGTTGGGTTCGGCGCTCCTGGCGGTGCTGCTGGCGCTGTTCGTCCTGCCCTCCGCGCTGAACGTCCCGCAGTCCAACCCCACTCAGACGCTGGAGTTCGCTCCGGTTCCGCCCGAGGACGACGTGCCCCCGCCCCAGGGCAACACCGAGTCGCTCTCGCTTGGCACGTCGTCGACTGCCCCGGCAGCACCGACGACCGGCGGCGAGGGTCCCGGGCCGCTCCCCCCGCCGCCGGCGCCGCCCGGCGTCGGGGATGTCCCAGTCACCAAGCGGTGCGTGGGCAACCCGCCGCGCCAGACTGAGGACCCGCTGGCCCCGCCATGCGTCGCCCATTTCGAGGGCGACAACTTCGGCCCGACCTACCAGGGTGTCGCCGAGGACGAGATCGTCGTCCTGATCTACCACGACTGCTGCATCTACAACATCACCAGCCGGGGCGTGGAACCCGACGCCGCCAACACCGTCTTCGACCTGTGGGATCCGCCCTCGGTCGACGAGGAGAAGGGTGGCTCGGTCGAGGCGCGCGCACTTCGAGCGTTCCAGAACTACTTCAACGACCGCTACCAGACCTACGGCCGACGTGCGCACTTCATCCTGCGATTCGCAGCCGACTCCACCGCAGTCTCGCAGGACGCCGTCGGCGTGACGACGGATTACAGCGCCGAGCAGCGCCGCGCCGACGCCGCCGACGACTACGAACGATTCCAGCCGTTCGCAGTCATCACCTACACGACGTTCGGCAATGAGGACGCGTACCTGCAGGCGATGGCCGAACGTGGCGTCATGGTCTTCGGATCGAACCAGGGCCGGGACGCGGCGTTCTTCCGCCAGTTCGAACCGCTCGTCTGGGGCTACCTGCCGTCCCTGCAGGTCCAGGCGAACCAGTTCTCGAGCTGGGTCTGCACCGAGGTGGTGCCCAACCCGGTCCAACGCAGCGGCACCGGGCAGGACGGGCAGTTGCGCCGCCTCGGTCTGCTCTCTGCCGATGTCGAAGGCGAGCCCGCCTTCCGGACGTTCGCGAACATCGCAAAGCGCGAGATCGAGGACTGCGGTGGCGAGTTCGCCGAGGAACGCTCATTCCCCGAGGAGGGGTCAGCGTCCGGCAGCAACTCGGGGACGACCGTCCCGACCGAGAACATGTCGACGTTCCAGCAGGCAGGCGTGACGACGATCGTCTGGCCGGGTGGCTACGAGACGCAGCACTCGCTCGCCGGCGCTCAGATCGGCTACTACCCCGAGTGGGTGCTGCTGGGCGACCGCGCCCACGACGGCAACGGCGCGTCGGGTCTGCAGGACCAGGACTCGTGGCGCAACGCCTGGGTCCTGACCAACGAGTTGCTGGCGCCTCCCGTGCGGGAGAGCCAGTGCGCGAAGGCATTGCGGGAGGGCGACCCCGAACTCGCCCTCGAGGACGTCGACCAGGCGTGCACGTTCCGGCAGTTCTACGTGGAGTTGCGGATGCTGTTCACCGGCATCCAGGTGGCTGGCCCCCGGCTGGCACCGGAGGCGGTCGACAAGGGCTTCCACGCCATCCCGGCCATCCCGAGCACGGACCCACGCGTCCCGGCCTGCTTCTTCGACCCCGGCGACTACACCTGCGTGAAGGACGCCGCGCGCATGTGGTGGGATCCCGACGCGCCGCGGCCCGGGTCATCGGGCACGACGGGCTGCTGGCGCATGTTCGAGGGTGGCCGGCGTTACTTCGCCGGGGACTTCCCCGAGGGGAACGTCGACGTTCTGCGCGACCCAGAGAACGACCCGTGCACCGCCTTCAACGGTGTCTTCTTCGCCTAGGGAGCCCGAGGTGACCTCATCCACGGCCGACGCGTTCGGCACCTTCGATTTCGGCCTGTCCGCCGAACAGGAGCGCCGCGCGGCGGCGCTGCACACCGAGAGCGTGATCGTCGACCTGCTGTACTGGGGCCCAGTGACCTACCGGTCCTACACCGACGAGATGTCCAAGCGCATCGAGGACGCTGCCGCCGGGATGCGCGACGACTACGGCGTCCTGCGCTACTCCGAGGAGCTGCCCGGGCGAATGGCCGTCGCGAGGGAGTTCGACGAGTTCAAGCAGGCCTGGGACGACAGCGGCATCACCGCCGGACACTTCCCGTTCCGGGTCGGCAGCTGGGAGGTCATGGCTCGGTCGGGCGCCTACCTCGATCTCCTGCTGGACGGCCTGCCGTGGCTGCGCAAGGCCACCACGGCCGGCGACATCCGCGCTGCCAAGGCCGCCGGCGAGCACGCATTCTTCCTGCAGTGCCAGCCCTCCACGCCGCTGTCGCGCGACCTGGACCTGATCGAGCGCGGGTACGACTTCGGTCTGCGCATGCTCATGCTGACCTACAACAACCACGACCACATCGGGGCGGGCTGCACGGACGCCAGCAACGCGGGCCTGTCGTCACTGGGCATCCAACTGGTGCACCGGCTGAACGACCTGGGCGTGATCGTGGACACGGCCCACTGCGGCAAGCAGACGACCCTGGACGCGTGTCGCATTTCACGGACGCCGGTGGTGGCATCGCACACCACCGCCGAGGGGGTCCACCTCCACGACCGTGGCAAGTCCGATGACGAACTGCGCGCCATCGCCGACACCGGCGGCGTGATCGGGATCGTCACGGTGCCGTTCTTCCTCGGGGCCGGTCCCGACGTGACGATCGAGGCGATGCTCGACCACATCGACTACGTCGCCAGCCTGGTCGGCTGGCAGCACGTCGCGATCGGCACGGACTGGCCGCTCGGCGGCCCCAAGTGGGTCATGGAGGAACTGGGCCGCTGGGCACTCAAACAAGGCTTCCGCGCGGAGCACCAGATCGACGCCGTGCAGAACCTGGTCGGGTTCGACGACTACCGCGACTTCCCCAACATCACCCGAGGCCTCGTCAAGCGTGGGTACAGCGACGAGCAGATCAAGGGGCTGCTCGGTGAGAACGCGTTGCGCGTCTTCGAGGCGGTATGCGGGTGAGCGCCACGACGTCCGACGTCCTGATCGTGGGTGCCGGCGTCATCGGCACCTCGATCGCCCTGCAGGTGGCCCGGTCTGGGCGCAGCGTGACGGTTGTCGACAAGGGCGGTGGCGCGGGACACGGCTCGACGAGCGCGTCCGCGGCCATCATCCGCTTCCACTACTCCACCCGCGCAGGCATCGCGACGGCCTGGGAGTCGAAGTTCTGCTGGCAGAACTGGGCCGACTTCCTCGGGCACGTCGACCCGGCCGGCATGGCAAAGTTCACCCGCACCGGCGCGCTGGTGATGGACTTCCCCGGATTCGACACTGAGCGCGTCCTTGGCCTGTACGCGGAACTCGGAATCCCGTTCGAGCGGCTGACGGCGGCAGGAATCCAGGAGAAGTTCCCGTACGTGGCTGCGGGCCGCCACTACCCGCCGAAGGCGCTGGAGGACCCGGCATTCTGGGACGACGCCGATGCGGAGATCGGAGGGTTCTGGACACCCGAGGGTGGGTTCATGGACGACCCGATGCTGGCGGCCCACAACTTCCTCCACGCCGCCCAGCAGGAGGGCGCTCGCGTCCGGTTCCACACCACGATCAGCGGGGTGGTTCGCGAGGGAGACCGCGTGACGGGCCTGGTGACCAGCGAGGGAGAACGGCTCGAGGCTCCCGTCGTCGTCAACGCCGCCGGCCCATGGTCGACCAAGCTCAACCAGATGGCCGGGGTCCTCGACGATTTCAACGTGACGACCCGAGCGCTGCGCCAGGAGGTCCACCACGTTCCGGCCCCGCCAGGTGCCGGCATCGCGCAGGGCATGCCGATGGTCGCCGACGGCGACCTGGCCATCTACTTCCGTCCCGAGCCCGGTGGCGACATCCTCATCGGCGGCCAGGAACCCAAGTGCGACCCGCTGGTCTGGGTCGACGACCCCGACGACGTGGATGTGCAGCCGACCATGGCGGTCTACGAGGCCCAGGCAACCCGCGTCGCTCGGCGGCTGCCGGAGCTGCCGGTCCCGCCCCGGCCGCGCGGGGTCGTCGGCGTGTACGACGTGAGCGACGACTGGATCCCGATCCTGGACCGGACCGGTCTGGACGGCTTCTACGTCGCGATCGGAACCAGTGGGAACTCGTTCAAGAGCTCGCCGGTCTACGGCCAGATCATGGCCACACTCATCAACGCCTGCGAAGGCGGGCACGACCACGACCACGACCCGGTGCAGTTCACATGTCCTCGAACCGGCCTGACGGTCGACCTGCGCCACTACTCCCGTCTGCGCGAGGTCAACGACAAGTCCAGCTTCTCGGTGATGGGCTGACCCGGAGATCGGCGGTGTCCCAGTGTCGTTGACCAGCCAGGCCAGGAGTGTCATGTCACAGCGTGTTGCCCTGTTCCCGACGTGCGTGGTCGACACGGTCGCCCCGCAGGTCGGCGAAGCCGTCGTGAGGGTCCTGCGCCGGCTCGGTCATGAGGTCGTCGTGCCCAAGAACGCCACCTGCTGCGCTCAGCCGGCCTGGAATGCCGGGTTCGCCCAGCAGGCAGCGACCGTGGCCCGCACGACCCTGGACGCACTGGAGGCCGAGGACGCGCAGACCATCTGCGTCCCCGCCGGCAGCTGTGCCACGATGATGCGCGTGTTCTGGCCCGAGCTGTTCGAGCTGGTCGGGGACCACGACGCGAAGCGCCGCGCCGAGCGCCTGCGCGACCGCGTCAGGGAGTTCTCCGAGTTCGTGGCCGAGCAGGCGGACGACATCGCCGGCACCCACGCGGTGACCGTCGCCTACCACCATTCCTGCCACATGCTGCGCGAACTGCGGATCACGACGGCGCCCAAGGATCTGCTCGCCCGGCTCGACGGCTGCGACGCGCCGGACTTCCCCGGCGACGATCGCTGCTGCGGATTCGGCGGCCTGTTCGCGATCAAGCAGCCCGAACTGTCAGTCGCGATGGCGGACGACAAGATCGCAGCGATCAGCTCGGTCGGCGCGGACGAGATCGTCGGCTGCGACCAGTCGTGCCTGATGCACCTCGAAGGGAGGCTGCGCAGCCGCGGCCAGACCACGCCGGTCCGCCACCTCGCCGAGGTGCTCGACGAGGCGATGACGCCGTGAGCCAGGACCTTCTCACCGGGACGACGCTGCGCCAGCGGGCCCGCAACGGCGTGGCCGACGAGCACGTCCGCAGTGCGTTGCGCAGCGTGACCGACCGACTTGCCGACATGCGCGTCGACGCCCAGGAAAGCCTCACCAACTGGGAGGAGCTGCGCGACGCGGCACGCGCCATGCGCGGCCACATCGTCGCTCGGCTGCCTGAGATCCTCGACCGCCTCGCCAGCAACGTCGAGGCCAGCGGGGGCACGGTCTTCTGGGCCGCCGACGCTGCGGAAGCGACGGCGTACATCGCCGGCGTCGCTCGCGATCGTGGCGTGAAGCGGGTGGTCAAGTCGAAGTCGATGGTCACCGAGGAGATCCACCTCAACGACGTCCTGCAGGCCGACGGAATCGAGGTGGTGGAGACCGACCTCGGCGAGTGGATCATCCAGCTCGCCCAGCAGATGCCGTCGCACATCCTTGCACCGGCGATCCACATGACCCGCGGCGACGTCGCCGACCTGTTCAACCGCGTCGCCGACGGCGACCTGTCAGACGTGCCCGAGGAGCTGTGTGCGTTCGCGCGCGAGCAGCTCCGCAACCGGTTCCTCACCGCCGACCTCGGCATCAGCGGCTGCAACTTCGGCGTCGCCGAAACCGGCTCGACGATCCTCGTCACCAACGAGGGAAACGGGCGCATGGTGACCACGCTCCCGCCGGTGCACATCGCGGTCATGGGCATGGAACGGGTCGTCGAGACCTGGGAACAGCTCGACCTCATGATGAACCTCTTGCCCCGCGCCGCGTCCGGGCAGGACATCTCGGTGTACGTCTCACAGGTCACCGGGGCACGTCGGGTCGGCGAGCTCGACGGTCCCGAACAGTTCCACCTGGTGATCCTCGACAACGGACGCTCGGACCTGCTCGGCAGCGAGTACCAGGAGATGTTGAACTGCATCCGCTGCGGTGCGTGTTTGAACGTCTGCCCCGTCTACCGGCAGATGGGCGGACACGGTTACGGCTGGGTCTACTCGGGGCCGATGGGCGCCGTGCTGACCCCACTGCTGAACCGCCAGCCAGAGGCGGCTGAGTTGAGCAGCGCGTCCACCCTGTGCTCGGCCTGCTACGACGCCTGCCCCGTGAAGATCCCGCTGCAGGACCTGCTGCTGGGGCTGCGCCGCGACCGGGCCGACGAGGCAGGCCGAGCCGAACGCGCAACCTGGGACGCCTGGGCGGCCGCTTGGAGCCGCCCAGGCGCGTACCGGACGAGCGTGCGGATGGCCGGCGCGATGGGCCGCATCCTGCCGGCCGGGCTGTTCCCCACCGGCTGGACGGCGGGCCGGGAGGTCCCGCGGCGCCCCGACGGCGGTTCGTTCCGGCGGCGGTTCGCCAAGGGAGACATCTGATGGATCGCGCCGCCTTCCTCGACCGCGCCCGGGCGAAGCTGCATGGTCCGGCCCACCACAACGTGGCCCATCCGATCCCGGCATTCGAGGGCGTGCCTGAGGTCCGCTACGCCGCGGACCTGTCAGACCTCCCGACCGCCTTCGAGCGCGCATGCGCGGCCCACAAGGCAGTGTTCCGCCACCTCACCCACCCGGCGGACCTCGCCGGCGTCCTCGACGAGGTCGTGGCGACCCACGACGTCAGGCGGGTGTCCCTGTCCCGCGACCCCGAGGCCGCCCTGGTGGACGACCTGGTCCGATCCCGTCCCGCGCTGGACGTCGTCGTGCCCGAACGCGGTCAGGACCTGGCCGACGTCGACCTCGGCGTCACGGGCGCTGCGTACGGGATCGCCGCGACGGGCACGCTCGTCCTCGACGCTGGCCGCGCTGGGGGCCGCAGCTGGTCGCTGGTCCCGCCGGTCCACCTCGCCATCCTCCGTCGCAGCAACCTCGTCGCCACCGCCGCCGACGTGTGGCGCAAGCTGCCAGAGCGCTTCCCGGACGGACCCGCCTCGCAGATGGTGTTCGTGAGTGGCCCCAGCAAGTCCGCCGACATCGAGTTCACCCTGACGATCGGCGTCCACGGCCCCAGGCACGTCTGGATGGTCCTGGTCGACTGACACCGATCAGGGCTGCAGGACGATCAGGCGCTCCTCGGTCATCAGTTCGCGGATCGAGTAGAGCGGGCCCTCGCGCGTGTTGCCGGAGTTGCGCAGGCCGCCGTAGGGCATGTGGTCGGCCCGCCACGTCGGCACCTCGTTCACGAGGACCCCACCGAACTGGAGAACCTCCGACGCGCGCAGGGCCTTGGCGAGGTCCGACGTGAACACTCCAGCCTGCAGGCCGTAGTCGGTGTCGTTCGCCTCGGCCAGTGCCGCTTCGAAGTCCGTGTACGTGCGCACCGCGACGACGGGGCCAAAGACCTCGTTGCGGCACACCTTCATGTCGGGCTGTGCATCGACGAGGACGGTCGGTGCCAGGATCCCGTCCACGACCTCACCGCCAGCCGCCACGCGGGCGCCCGCCGCGACGGCCTCGTCAATCCAGGACTTCACGCGCTCGGTTTCCGACGCCCGGATCAGCGACGACACATCGGTCGCGTCGTCCATCGGGTCGCCGACCGTCAGGCGTGCGACTTCCTCGACAAGGGTGGCCACGAAGGGCTCGGCGACGTCCTCGTGGACCAGGATCCGCTGGACCGAGATGCAGGACTGGCCCGAGTAGGCATAGCCCGCGACCTTGATCTTGGCGGCAGCACGGCGCCAGTCCCCATCGGCCTCGATGATGATGGGCGAGTTGTTGCCCAACTCGAGCCCGACGCGCTTCCTCGGCGCGCGCGACCGGATGTCCCACCCGACGCGCGCCGACCCCGTGAACGAGATCACGGCCACGTCGGGGTGGTCGACGAGGCGCGGCGCGACGTCGTCGGTGCACGGCACGACGTTGAGCCAGCCGGGCGGGAGGGCGCAGTCGTCGAGGAACAGCTCCGCGGTCAGCAGCGCCGACAGCGGCGTCGCGGGGGCGGGTTTCAGCACGACCGGACAGCCTGCCGCGAGGGCGGGTCCCACCTTGTGGAGTGCGAGGTTCAGCGGGAAGTTGAACGGAGTGATGGCCGCGACGACGCCAGCCGGGACACGGCGTACGAACCCGACCTTGCCCTCGCCCGCCGACGAAGCATCCAGCGGGAGCAGCTCGCCCATCAGCGTGCGAGCAGCGGCGGCGGAGAACCGCAGCGTGTCGATGCCGCGGGCGACCTCGCCGCGGGCGGCGCCGATCGGCTTCGCGGCCTCGTGGGCGATGGTCCGGGCGAACTCCTCGGCCCGCTCGGCCAGCCGCTGCGCGGCCGCGTCGAGGATCGCTGCGCGTCGATGCGTGGGCAACCCCTGGCCATCCAGCACGCCGCGTGCCGCGGCGACCGCCGCGTCCAGGTGCTTGGTCTCGCCCCCGTGCACGACGCCGACGAGGCTGCCGTCGAACGGCGATCGCACCTCGATCGTGACGTCGGTCGTCACCCGCTCGTCTGCGATCCTCAAAGGCAACGCATCCATCACGGCTCCCTTCCGCGGTCGCGGGCGGCCGACCATACTGACCGGGGTCCCTCCCGGGATGGTGCCGCCGGACGCCACCCCGGCACCGAATTGGTCGACCGGACAACGCGACGCCCCCCGCGGCCCGCGACCCTGCGGCAATGAGCAACGAGTCACCCACCGCAACCGACGACGGCTGGGCCGTCGGGTCGGCCGAGCACGCCGGTCTGGACATCGACCGACTCCAGGACGTGATGCGCCGCATCGACGACGGAACGTTCGTGAACGTCCACTCGCTGGTGGTCGCACGTCACGGGCGTCTGGTCTTCGAGGGCTACGGCAAGGGCCTGTACGAAGACGGCGACGAGCACCGCTACCACGGTGACTTCGTCCACTGCACCCATTCGGTCACCAAGAGCTTCACGTCGGCGCTGGTCGGCCTCGCCATCGAGCAGGGCTTGATCGACCACGTCGACGTGCCACTGTCGGCGTTCTTCCCCGAGTACGCGGACGTCTTCACCGCAGAGCGCGCCGACATCCTGCTGTCGCACGCGATGACGATGACCGCCGGACTGCGCTGGGACGAGTCCACCTATCCGTACACCGACGACCGCAACGACCACGTCGCGTTCGCCCACGCCGACGACCCGCTCCGCTTCGCGTTCGAGCTCCCGCTCCAGGACCGGCCCGGCACGACGTTCCGTTACAACAGTGCGTTGTCCATCGCCCTCGGTCGCGTGATCGAGCGGGCCGTCGGCGCACCGGCCGACGAGTTCGCACGTGAGCACCTCTTCGCTCCGCTGGGCATTCACGACTTCAGCTGGTTCAGGACGACAGGCGACCTGCTGCAGACCGGCGGAGGCCTGTACCTGCGACCGCGGGACATGGCGAAGTTCGGCCAGCTCTACCTCGACGGAGGCACGTGGAACGGCACCCGCATCGTCGACGAGGACTGGGTCAAGGCGTCGACCATGCAGCAGGCGCCCGACTTCGCCTACGGCTACCAGTGGTGGCTCGGTGACGTCCAGCGTGACGCGACCGATGTCGCCCTGTTCGCTGCCCTGGGTCGCGGTGGCCAGTCGATCTACGTGATCCCGGAACTGGACCTGGTGGTGGTGAGCACCGCCTGGAACGACGGGACGCTCCTGGACCAGCGCGGCAAGATCCTGGCCAGCGTGCTCGAAGCCATCGCCTGAGACGATGCAGCGGGCTGGGTCACATGCCGGCAGTGTGCAGCTGCAGCGGGCCAGCGAAGCCGTTGCATGGGTCGTCGACGGCGGCGTTGGCGTCGATGTTGCCCTCGGGCCAGCCGTAGGGGAGATGGCGCCGGGCCCCGTCGACCATCCGCCAGCAGCCGGGTGATGTCGCCCCGCTGGCCTGGCCGTCGGAGTCCCAGAACCCGATCGTGCCGTCCTTGATGCAGGTGTAGTCGCCGGGCACGTAGTAGCAGGCCGGGACGGTCGGATCGTCGGAAGCGATCGCCGGGATCGCCCGGAAGCCTCGCTCGAGGCTCTCGGGCGCCAGACGCGGGCCGGCCACCTGGATCCCTGTCACCAGCTGGTGGATGTCCTCGTACCACCCGCGGTTGCAGGCCTGCGAGATCCCAAGCGTGCCGACGGACGGGTCGGCCTCCTTGACCGCGACCTCGCAGGGGCGCTCCTGCGATGGCGGGTCGAGGGGCCGCTGGGTCACCATCCACGCGTGTGACCAGGCGTCCTGGTCCTGGCGCTGCCCGCTCTGGTAGCCCTCCGTCGCACCCTCGCCGAACAGGACCCACTCCGGGCGGTAGTTCAGGCTCGCGCCCGCGCTGGAGTGGGTGGACTCCATGCCACCGGGGTTGATGATCGTCGTCACGTCGTTGGACTGGAACTGCGCCATGTTCTCCGTGGAGGTCGCCTGCACCTGCGGGTCGGACGAGTGACGCATCGTGATCGGCGACACCCGATCGACCGCGTAGACGGCGCCGCAGTCGTCGGTTATGCGACGGACCGTCTGTGCGAGGAGCGTCAGGTTCGGGAACTGTGGATCGCCGCTGCGGAGCATCCCCAGCCGCCGAGGCTGCCCGGCATCGCCTTCGACACCCGTGTCGACCACGGGCTGCGCGACGACACGCTGGCAGACGAACGAGGCGAAGAGCTCCGCTGAACGTTCGACCGTGGCCACGCGCGACCAGACCAGACCCGGGAACTGTCGGTAGTACTCGTCCTCGCGTTGGCCCGCCGATGAACCGAAGACCAGGCGGTCCTGCTGGGCGATCCCGGCGGTGTACTCGCCCTCAAGACCGTCACTGAAGACCATGACCGTTGCGAACGGGTCGATTTCCTGCATGATCTGCGCGGCGTCGGCGCGGCGGTCCTCGGGCGTCTTGTCGCCCGACATGAAGTACACGTAGAAGTGCAGGAACCGCCCGTAGGTCTGGTACCTCTGGTTGAAGAACGTCTGGAAGCGTCGGGCGGTCCGGACGTTGCCCGGTTCGGGCTGGCTGCCCGACGGGTTGGCCTCGGGCGCCAGGGCGAGGTCGAAGTACTGGCCCTTGAACACGGTCTCGTCGTCGCAGCCGTTCTCCGACGGGGTGCAGAAGAACGCGTCGCGGGCAATCACGATCCGGACCTCGTCCGCCGTCACGCCCGGGTAGGTGGCCCCGCCGTTGTCCCCCTCGAAGTGGGCAACGCACGGAGGCGCCAGCGGATCCTCGGACTGCCGGGGCGGGTCACCGACACAGCGCTTGGTGACCGGACGTTCGCCGAACCCGTCGGGAATCATCGGCGGCGGAACCATCGGTCCGGCACCGCCGCCGCCCCGCGCCTCGCCCGGTGACGTCGACGAGGTCCCCAATGACAAGGATTCGAGGTTGGCCGCCTCCGGCGGCGGAGGGTCGTCGTCCTCGGGAGGGATCGGCGCGAACTCCAACGTCTGGGTCGGGTTCGACTGCGGGATGTTCAGCGCGCTGGGGAGGACGAACAGCGCCAGCAACAGCGCGGGCAACACGCCTCCCAGCGGCGTGTAGCGGCGCAACGACGAGTCGCCGTCGTTCATCGATCCAGTCCTCATCGGCCCGCGCGCGCACTGGCCAGCAGGTCGGCTTCACGTTGCGGCGTTAGCCCGACATCGGCCGGCGTGGTGTAGCTGCCGTCCTCCCGTGCCCCTTGGACCCAGGCCAGCGTGTCACGCAGCGAGTCGGCGAGCGGGCGTATGACCAGACCGTGGTCGAGGGCGCGCTTGACCGACACGGCCAGCATGCCTGTTGGGGCCGTCGCGGGCAGCCACAGCGGCACACCCGTGAAGGGCGCGACGCCCTCGCTGAGGAGCACGTCGTCGTCGACCCAGGTCACGGTCATGGTCGCGTCCAATGCCGCGCCGGCGGCCGTCAGGAACGCACCGAAGGTCAGGTCTGCGGCGGGCCCGGTGCCGTTGAACGTCCCGGTCACCGCGGCCTCGCCGCAGTGCAGCAGGAACGCCGCCAGGTCACGCACGTCGATGAACTGGACCCGACGCGTCGGCGCGCCCGGGCCAAGGACCTCCCCGCCCCTGGCCAGCCGCTCCGGCCAGTACGTGAACCGGCCGGTGTGGTCGTGGGGTCCCACGATCAGACCGGGCCGGACGACCGCCGCCCGGCCGTCGAAGGCGTCGCGGAACGCCTGCTCGCACAGGACCTTGAGGCCGCCGTACGTCCCGCCGCCGACCTCCTCGACGCTGGGGTCGTCAAGCTGGGCCAGCGGGGCGTCCTCGTCCAGGCCGTGGTCGTGCGGCTCGTGGTAGACGCTGATCGTGGACACGAACACGCCGTGACCGACGCGGTCGGCGAGCAGTTCCGAACTTTCGCGGACGTGGCGCGGGATGTAGCCGCTCACGTCGATCAGGACGTCCCACTCGCCGGACTCCAGCGCACCGAGATCACCGTCGCGGTCGCCGTGGAGTTCCTCGACATCGGGGAACAGGCCCGGGTTGGTCTTGCCGCGGTTGAAGGTGGTGACGTCGTGGCCCCGATCCAGGGCGATCTGCACGACGTGGCGGCCGACGAACTGCGATCCGCCGAGGACGAGAACTCTCACGATTGCTCCTGCCTGGGACAATGGGGCGCTCGTCAGGTGGGTGCGGGCGCGGTGGGGTTCGTCGGACGGCGCGAAGCGGCGCGATACGTCGACCGAGCGGTGGTGCTCAGTCGATGCGACGGGCCATGCGTGCACCCTGGAACAGGTAGCGCGCCCGGCCGTCGCCGTCGGTCAGGTGGAAGGACACCACACCGGCGAGCCCCGAACCGCTCGACGAGGCGTTGCCGTTGGCGTCCGCGCCGACGAACACGCCGTCGCCGACGGAGGTGAGCCGCTTCGGATCGGACTTGGTGTTCGTTCCGGCCGCAAACGGGCCGATGTACCCCGACAGGAACCGCAGGTGCTCGTCGTCCCAGGGCTCGAACGACTCATTGAGTACCAGTACGTCGCCATCGGTGGTGACGTCGAGCCGCTGCTGGAACTGGCGGTACGAGCCGGCGTAGGGGGTCAGGTCCCCAGGCGTCAGGTCGGGCTGGAAGTTCGACGACGCAGTCAGACCAACGACCGTGGCCGCGATCAGTGGGGCAACGCCTGCTGACAGCGGCGCGGCCTCGCCGGTTCCGAACGCGGCCACGGCGAGGTCGTGCTCGGGCAGCACGCTCAGGTACGACAGCCCGCCGGGCGAGCCGCCACCGTGACCGAGCGTCGTCGCGCCGCCGAGGTCGCCGAGGAACCAGCCCAGGCCAACGCGCACGGGGAAGTCGGCGATGACCAGCTCGAACGACGGCGTCTGCATCGCTGCGACGAGGTCGGCCGAGAGGACACGCATGCCGTTGGGCGCGACGCCGCCGTTGAGGTGCGTCCGCGCGAACGCGAGCAGATCACCCGTTGTCACGATCTGCGTCGAGCCGGCCGGCGCTCCGCTGACCGGCAGCCGGAACATCTCCGTCGCAGCCGCGGCGCCCTTGCCATCCACGTGCGTGCCGACCGCGGTTCGGCGAAGGATCGCCTGGTCGGGACTCGTCGACGAGCTCGTCATCCCAATCGGGTCGAAGATCTCCTGCTGGAGGATGTCGTTGTAGGGCTTGCCCGTGATGACCTCCAGGATCCGACCCGCAAGGACGAACCCAGCATTCGAGTAGCTGAGGAGCTCCTCGACATCGAACAGCACGTCGATGTCCACGAGGCCGCTCACATACTCCTCGACCGCTCGCGGTCCGAACTCCCTCGTCGGCATGTAGGTGTCGGCGTCGATCCCGTTGGTGTGGTTGACCAACGAGCGGACGGTCAGCGCCTGCTCGGCACCGTTCTTGCCGATGCGCAGGTCGGGCAGGTAGGTGACGACCTTCTCGTCGAGGTCGACCTCGCCGCGCTCCACGAACCGCAGGAGCGCGGTCGTGGTGAGCACCTTTGAGACCGAGCCGAGCAGCCACCCCGTGTCGGGCGTCATCGGCGCTGCAGTGTTCAGGTTCGCCGAACCGAAGGCGAAGTCCCACTGCTCGCCGGCGTGCCACACGCCCACGACGAACCCACCGGTCTCGCCGGCCTTGACCCCTGCCGGGACCACCTGGTCAAGCAGTCCCTTCACGTCATCCACGGTCGCCATCCGGACCTCCGGGTCGAATGCTGGTACCCAAGCGAGGCCGACGCCGCCCGACGCTGTCGTTCTCACCAACGTCGCCAATGTCGTTCGTGATCGCGGACAGCGGACAGCATTCACGGCGCCATTGGGCAGGCACCTGTCGTTGTGGGCGGCCGACGCGCCCGTCAATCGTCGAGGTCGGGCCGTGCGCTCCCTCGTTATGGTCACCGGCTCGAGCATGCCGCGAGGAGGCCCGGACATGTCGATGTCACCGCTGGACCCGAGGACCTGGCCGGAGGCCGAGGTCGAGAAGTGGCTGCAGGACAGCGCGCCGATGCGCTCGCTCGAACCCGCCCACGCCACCCACCCGTCGGCGCTGGTCGCGGGTTCGACCGGACCATTCGCCCAGTACGCGGGGCGCAAGGCGTTGGAGGCGGGCGGCAGCGCCGCGGACGCGGCCCTGGTCACCGCGTTCACGCAGGTCGCGCTCGCCCATGGCGGCTGGGTCAGCTACGCCGGCATCATGAGTGCGGTGACCTTCGACGCCACCACCGGCGAGATCACCTCGCTGTCGGGCCACTTCGCCACGTTCGCCAGCGAGGACGACCCGGCGACGATTCCTGGGGCTCCGACGCCCAGCGGTCGCACAGCCCTGGTGCCGGGCTACTTCAAGGCGGCGGAGGAGCTGCACCGCCGCTTCGGGCGCCTGCCGTGGGCCGACCTGCTGTTGCCCGCGATCCACGTGGCCTCGCACGGGTTCGTGCTCGGGGCCGAGCGCGCCGGCATCTTCACCTGGCGCAAGGACGTCCTGCTGCGCACACCTGAGGGCCGCGAGATCTTCCAGCCCGACGGCAACTTCCCGACCGCCGAGACACGGTTCACCCAGCCCGTGCTCGCCAGCACGTTGCGGCGTGTGGCCGAGGAGGGGGCTGACCACCTCTACGCCGGCGAGTGGGCGCAGCGGTTCGTCGAAGTGGTCGCCCGCGAAGGTGGGCGCGTCACCCTCGACGACCTCGCCGACTACAAGGCGATCTGGTCCGAGCCGATCACCGCAACGATCGGCGAACACGTCCTGCACGGACCGGGACTGCCCAACACGGGAGGGGCGGCACTGGCCGAGGGGCTGCTCCTGGCCGAGGCCGCCGACATCGGCGACTGGCGCCATGACGGCGACGAGCTCCACCTGCTCATCTCGATCATGCGGACGGTCGCCCAGATGACCGGCCTGGCGCCGCAGCAGCGCACGACGCCGGAGCACGTGACGAAGGTGCTCGCGGCCATCCGCGAGTCGGGCGGCCCGGTGAGCCCGGGCATCTACCTGCCCACCAGCCACTCGGACTTCGTCCTGAGCGCCGACCCTGACGGCAACGTGGTGGCCATGTGCCACTCGATCAACACGTCGATGTGGGGTTCGTCGGGCATCTTCGTCGACGGCATCTCGATCCCGGACGCGGCCGGCTTCCAGCAGCAGGTCCTCGCCACGGTCACCCCGGGCGACCCACTGCCCAACCCGATGAACCCGTCGCTGGTGACCCGCGATGGCACGCCCGTGCTGGCGATGAGCAGCATCGGCGCCGGGCTCATGGAGACGACGCTGCAATGCATGATCAGCGTCCTGCGCGAGGGCGCGACCGTGGCGCAGGCCGTGAGCCAGCCGCTGATCCACCACATCGACATGGTCGCCGGCGACTCGATCACGTCGGCGATCACGACGCGCGAGGACACCGACGACGGCCAGCCTCGGCGCGGTGCGGCCGATCCCGCAAAGGCCATCCAGGAGTTCATGCTCGCCGAGTCGGCCAAGGGCACCCCGCCCGAGGAGCTCTACGGCAGGTTCATCGCGACGGTGCCACAGGTCGTCGAGGAGGGCTTCGACCAGGCCGTCCTCGACCGGGTCCGCGAACTGGGGATCAAGGTTGTGGCGCGACCCATCGACGAGCCGACGATGCCTCGCGGCTACTGGGTCGGCATGTCCATCGACCCCGTCAGCGGTGCCAGGACGGGCGCTCGCACGATCTACTGCACCGGCCTCGTCGAAGGCTTCTGACGCGCTTCGCTGGGACTGGACTCCCGCCCGGGGACTGGCCACCAGGTCGGAGGGCGAGGTTGTGCCGGGGGACGAAGGGAGCCGGCGAAGCTGGAGAAGCGCCCGAACCCGGCCGGGATGCAGAGCGTAAATTGGGGCCGCGACAGGTGAGTCAGCAGACGTCGAACGGCTGGGGGCCGGGATGGGCCGAGCCGCGGGAGACACGGGCAAGGATCGCGACCCGTGGGGTCGCCGGTACCCGCCGCTGGCCGGTGCCATCGCCGCCGCCGCCGTCGCGGTCTTCGTCCTGCCGAGTGCCCTGAACGTTCCGCAGTCCAACCCGACCCAGACGCTCGAGTTCGCCCCGATCCCGCCTGAGGACGACGACCCGCCCCCGCCGGAGCAGGCCAACCTCGCCTCGCTCTCGCTGGGGTCGTCGTCGACTGCGTCCGGGGACGCTCTGGGCGACGCCGGGCCTGGCCTTCCACCGCCTCCACCCCTTCCCGGCGGGACCGGGGACGCCCCCGTCACCAAGCGCTGCATCGGCAACCCGCCTCGGCAGACCGAGGACCCGCTCGCCCCACCCTGCGTCGCCCATTTCGAGGGGGACAACGGCGGCGCCACGCACCGGGGCGTGACCGCCGACGAGGTCCGGATCCTGTTCTACGTCGACGGCCACATCTCGGTCAACACGGCCGCGGGCCAGGACGACGAGACGCAGCTCGCTGGGCGCTATTTTGACCTGTGGGAGCCGCCCACGGCGGACGAGGAGCAGAACTCCTCGACAATGCGGATCGCCCGGCGCTGGCAGTCCTACTTCAACGACCGCTTCCAGACCTACGACCGCGTCGCCCACTTCTACGTCTATTTCGCAACCGGCGACGGCGCGCCCAGCGCCGAGACGCGTCGCGCAGACGCGATCGACAACCTGCAGGCGGTCGACCCGTTCGCCGTCGTGCTCAGCCGAGCCAAGACCGGCTACGACCGCGAGTACATGGAGACGATGGCTGCCAACGGCGTCCTGAGCTTCGGCGCACGCAACGCCTACGACGCCGCATTCTTCCGCCAGCATCCCGGCGCCATCTGGAGCTACCGGCCCTCGGTCGAGCAGCACGCCGACCGCTACATCTCCTACGTGTGTTCCAAGGTCGTCGGCCACCCCGTCGTCGACACCGATGACGAGACGATCCTGGGCGGGCCCCGTCGCCTGGGGTTGCTGTACACGACCGACCCCAGTCGCAGCGACCTGCACCGGTTCGCGCAGTTGACCCGGGAGGGTGTGGAGGCGTGCGGGGGCGAGTTCGTCTCCACGGCCACGTTCCCGGTGTCGGGGCGTACCTACCAGACAGGCCGCGAGGACGCCGCGGCCCTGTACGCGACCAACAACATGGCCACGTTCCAGCAGGACGAGGTCACGACCATCATCTGGGCGGGCGGCTACGAAACGGACCAGTCCAAGGCGGCCGGGCGCCTCGGCTACCACCCCGAGTGGGTCCTGGCGGGCGACAACGAGTCCGAGGGCAACTGGAACGCGAGCTACAACGACCCGGAGACCTTCGAGTATGCGTGGATCGTGACCCACGTGCCCTATCGCGGCGACGTCGACGAGGACCCGTGCCGGCAGGCCATCAACGAAGCCGACCCTGGCCTCGGGCGTGACGGGTCCCACGCCTGCGGGATCTCGCGCTTCTACGAGGATCTCCGCCAACTGTTCACCGGGATCCAGGTCGCCGGGCCCCGACTCACGGTCGACACCATCGACAAGGGGTTCCACGCGATCCCCCCGCTGGCCAGCACCGACCCGAAGCTGCCCGCCTGTTTCTACGACGTCGGCGACTACACGTGCATCAAGGACGCCGTCGCGGAGCACTGGGATTCGCAGGAACCCAACCCCAACGGCGCCACGATCGGCTGCTGGCGCATGGTCGAGGACGGCCGGCGTTACCTGGCCGGGCACTGGCCCGGCGGCAACATCGACGCCCAAGCCACTGCGACCGACCGCTGCAACACGTTCGACAACAACGCCTACATCGTCTGACCACCCACGCCCATGCCCACGGGCACCTGCACGGGTACACACCGAAGGACCGAGATGACCGCCCCGAACCTGCTCGACTTCGGCCTCGACGGCGACCAGGAGGCCCGTGCCCGTCGCCTGCACGACGAATGCATCATCTTCGACGGGATGAACCAGCACCCTGGTGGGGCCCGCATCTTCGACGAACTCCCCGCCGACTGGCTCCACGACCACCTGGGCAGCCTCGGCCCGTGGGAGGCCATCGGGACCGCCGGTCAGCTCCCCTACCTGGCGATGGCCGAAGGGCTGAGTGACGCGATCGAGCGCTGGTGGCGCGAGTCCGGTGTCGATGTCGGCAGCCTCGCCGTCTCCACGAACCTCTCAGCCGGGGACGGCGAGATCGACGCGTCGGTCGTGACCCAGTTCGACTGGATCGAGCTTGTGACCACCGCGGCCCAGATCCGCAAGAACAAGGCCAACGGGATCATCAGCCTCTGGGGCGTCGACCAGCCCACCATGGGGATCCCCAACACCCTTGACTCGGTGGACGACGCCTATGGCCGCGGGTTGCGCTCGCTGATGCTGACCTACAACCGGATGGACTTCGTCGGCACGGGGTGCACGGAGCGCTACGACGCCGGCCTGTCGATGTACGGCCTGGACGTGGTCCGGCGCTGCAACGAGCTCGGCATCATCGTCGACACGTCCCATTGCGGCCGGCGGACGACGCTGGACGCCTGCGAGTACTCCAGCACGCCGGTGATCGCCAACCACACCAGCGCGGCCGGTCTTTTCGCCCACGCCCGCGGCAAGGACGACGACACGATCCGCGCCCTGGCCGCCACCGGCGGCATGGTGGCGATGGTCACCGTGCCGTTTTTCATGGCCAAGGAGCCACGCCCGCGCCTGGACGTCGTCCTGGACCACGTCGAGTACGTAGCCGGGCTCGTCGGCGTCGACCACGTGGGCCTCGGCACGGACTGGCCGATGCAGATCCCGATCGACGTGGTCGCGTCGACCCTCGGCGAGGTGCTGCCGTCGATCGGCTTCCGCCCCGAGGACAACATCGACGTGACCGCCACCTTTGACGGGTTCGACGACTACCGCGAGTTCGTCAACATCACGCGCGGCCTGGTCGCACGCGGCTGGTCCGACGAAGACATCGCGAAGGTGCTGGGCGAGAACTTCCTCCGCGTCATCGAGACCGTCTGCGGCTGACGCACCCCCAACCGGCAGCATCCGCCCCGGCCGGCGACGCGGGCCTGACCCGCGCCACGCAACCGCCCCACAACGACACCCGGAGGACGACGGTGAGCCATCGCGAGGCAGCAGGCTGGGCCCAACTGCAGGCCTTCATGACGGTAGTGCAGACTGTCCGCGAGCACGGCACCGCCGCAGCTCCTTGGCTGGACGCCGACGCGCCGCAGCCGCGTCACGTGCGTCGCGGGTTGCTGGCGAGCGGCAACGAGATCTTCGAGGTCTTCTCGCCCGACGGCACCGTCGCGCTCACGGAGTCGGGTCATGACCTGGCGCTGCGCCCGGTCAACGGCGAGGACGTGCGTCTGCTGACGACCGACGGCAGTGACGAACAGCCGTGGTCACTGGCCGGCGTCGACGACTTCGCCCGATCCCGGCTGGGCGGCGCGCCGTGCTCGTCGGCGCGGTGGTCGCCCGACGGCCGCTGGGTTGCCGTCCACAGGTTGAATTTCACCGGTGTCGCGGCCGTGCCGATCGTGGACTGGCTGGACCGGGACACGCCGGTGGAGTACGTCCGATACAGCAAGACCGGCGGAGGGCTCCACCGCACCGAGACCTACCTGATCGACGTAGCGACCGGCGAGCGCGTCCGGGTCGAGGTCGACACCAGCGACGGCGAGGCAGCGCGCAGCTTCATCGGATCCTGGTTCCCGCCCGCTGGCGACGACGACGGCGTCGCACAGCTGAGCCTGATCACGATGAACCGGACCTGCCAGCAGCTGCGCCTGCTCACCGTCGATCCGCGCACGGGCATCGCTCGCGACATCCTGACCGAGAAGGTCGACACGTTTCACCAGGCGATGCGCTGGTTGCAGCTGCGCGCCACCCAGGTCGAACCACCGAACATCGCCACCCCGCTGCCCGACGGGTCCGGGTTCGTGTGGCTGGCCGACCGCGACCGGTTCTCCCACCTGTACCTGTTGGACCGCGAGGGCGACACGATCCGCCAGCTCACGGCCGGCCCGTGGGACGTCGAACGGGTCGTTGGGATCGACGCGCACGGTCGCGTCGTCTTCCTCGCTCGCGACGACCCGGACCGACCGACCGACATCCGCGCGTGCCGCGTCCCGTTGGCGGGCGGCGACGTGGAGGTGCTGACCCCGGAACCGGGCGTCCACGACGTGGTCTTTCGCCCTGACTTCGGGCAGTGCATCGACGCGCATTCCGACCTCGCCCGTCCGCGCCGGACGGTGCTGCGCGACGGGGACGGAACCGTCCTCGACACGCTGGCCGTGGCCGACCTGTCCGCAATCGACGCGCTCGGCCACCCTGCCCCACAGGGCTTCACCGCTCCTGCGGCGGACGGCACGACGCGACTCCACGGCCAGATCTTCCACCCACCCGGCTTCGACCCGCAACGATCCTGGCCGCTGCTCGAACACATCTACGGTGGCCCCAACGTCGACTACGTCAACTGGCGCCACCCGTTCGCAGCCACGGGCATGGCCCGGATGATGTCGATGCTTGGCTACGTCGTCGTCTCGTTCGACGCCACCGGCACGCCGGGCCGGGGCCGGGATTTCCACGAACGCGCCTACGGCCGGATCGGCCCCAACGCCGTGGCCGACCACGCCGCGGTCGTCAGCCACCTCCTCGACACCCGGCCCTGGCTCGATCGGGAGCGGGTCGGGATCTACGGCGGCTCCCTCGGCGGGTACATGGCCTCCCGAGCAGTCCTGGAGCGGCCCGACGTCTATCGGGCGGCGGCATCGAGCATCATGGTGTCCGACTTCGAGGACGTCCGCGCCGGTGGTATCGAGCCGTACATGGGCATGCCCGAAGACCACCCGGACCGCTACGCCGAGGCGTCGCTGCCCGACCGTGCGGCCGATCTGCAACGACCACTGTTGATCGTCCACGGCACAGCGGACGTCAACGCAACGTTCTCGGCTGCCATGCGCTTCACCAACGCCCTCGTCGACGCCGGCAGGCTGCACGAGCTGTGCATCCTGCCCGGGACCGACCACGCACTCGGCCCGCGGATGGGCTACTACCTGCGCCTGCTGGCCACCTTCTTCGAGACCCACCTGGGCAGCGGATCACGATGACGATGATCCTGCGCGACGCGCGGCTGTGGAGCCGAGCGGTCGCGACGGGCTCAGGCCGTCGCGCCGACCAGCCGGGGAGCGGGCACTTCGAGCAGCGTGCTCAGTGCCCGGGCCGCGCCGGCGAACATGAGCACGTCGCCGAGCGACACGACCAGCCGGATGACCGGCACGGGCAGTACGTCGCCCAGGACGGCCAGTTCGGTAGCGGCCGTCATGGCCTCGTGCCGGGGTGAGGCGAGCAGCGCCTCGCGCCCGGCACCAAGGAACTCGATCGCGTCCGGCCAGACAGGCATGGCTCCGTTGGCGAGGATGACCGCAGCGTTGCAGACGACGCCGAGCGCGATCCAGGCCGTGCCGGGCAGCGTCCCGAGCTGGGCGATCAGCAGGAGCCCGGCCAGGTGACCGATCACCACTGCCTGCGGCACCGGCGAAGGGATCACCAGCGTGATGGCCAAGGTCGCCGCGAGCAGGAGGTTGACCTGGGGCGAGTGCAGCGCCAGCGACCCCGACAGCGTCCCGGTCTGGGGCCGGAGGGCGCGCATCCCGAACACCGCGACGACGACCACCAGCACGCCGACCACACGAGCCTCCCGCGACGGTCCGCGGTGAAGCGGACCAAGTTCGTCATGACTCAACCACGTTCACAGGCAGCGTCGCTTGTCCGTTCGCACACCATGGCGGTCATGTTCGAGTGCGCGTGCCCCAAGGAAACCGTGACCAGATCAGGCAAGTTGACAAACTCATTCTGGCGCTGCCCGAGCAGGCCGACCCTGGGGTCCGGGGTAGGCGGGGTCGACAGCGAAAGATCTCCAAGATGGGAAGTTCTTCGGATGGATGCATCGCGTGCGAGCAGCCTGATGGTGGAGCGGGTCCGTGCCCGTCCTTGGGGTGTCGTTACTGCGGCCCTGGCCGGCGAGGACGTGGACTTCGGCTTCGAGGCCGGGGATGACGACCTCGACGTTGGTTCGCTCTTCCAGGTGGGTTCGGTCACCAAGACGATGACCGGCGTGCTGCTCGCGGACGCAGTCGTCCGCGGAGAGGTCACCCCCGACGCTGCCTTGGGCGATGTCCTCGACGTCCGAGGTGCCGCTGCCACCATCACGCTGGAGCAGTTGGCTACTCAGCGCAGTGGACTGCCCCGGCTTCCTGCGAACCTCGACCCGGCCACGGTGGATCAGGCAGATCCCTACGCCAACTACACGGCGGACGATCTGCGTGACGCACTCGAACAAGTCACACCCGGGCCGCGCGAGTACCTGTACTCAAACTTCGGGTTCATGACGCTGGGGTTGGCGCTCGCCAACATCACCCGCCTGCCGATGAGCACGTTGCTCGAGCAGCGGATGTTTGCGCCCTTGGGTATGGCCACCGCGGGATGCCCACCCAAGGAAGAAGGTCGTGTTCCCGGCTACAACGAGCTTGGGTCGGCAGGCTGGTGGACCACCCAGCTTCCCGGTGCCGGAGGCGTAGGCGCCAGCATCACCGACCTTGCCGCCTACCTCGGTGCACATCTGGCAGCGCCCGATGGTCCGCTCGGTGAAGCGATCACGCTTGCCACGACCGTCCACGCCGGACCTCCCGCTCCGAGCGGCTACGGATGGGGGTCCCAGGGTGGCGGCTGGTGGCACAACGGCGGCACCGGCGGCTTCCGATCATTCGTGGCTCTCCACCGGCCAACGCGCACGGCTGTCGCGCTCCTGGCCAACAGTTCCCGAGCCGAGCACATCGACGGGATCGGCTTGACGACACTGACGGAGATGGTCCGCGCAGCCTCAGCAACCTGACGACCTCCGGTGAGCTTCAGCGGAAACCCGTCCGACCTCGGGCAGCCCCGCGTGTTCGGCCTCCTGATGGCCGACGACGAGGACGCCCCCGAAGCGAACGAATACGGCGCGATGATCCGCCCGGTCCAACCATCAGCCGGTTGTGTCACGAACTCAGACGCAAGCCAGGATCGAGGCTGATGGCCAAGCTCGCACCGACCGGTGCCGAGCGATGTTGTCCCGGCACAGGTGGGGGGGTCGCCGATGGTGTCCCGGCACTGCTCGACCCCTTCCCACGGTATGTACGGTGCCTGAGGTCGCTCACTGGGGGTACCTAATGGCGGGTCAGCGTCCCGAATGGTCACGGCGGTATCCGCCACTGGCCAGCGCGCTTGTCGCCGTCCTAGTGGCGGTCTTCGTCCTGCCATCGGCACTCAACGTGCCGCAGAGCAATCCGAGCCAGACCCTCGAGTTCGCCCCCATCCCGCCCGAAGACGAGGAACCGCCGCCGCCCGACAGCGGCAACGTCGAGTCGCTGTCGCTGGGGAGCAGCTCCACGGCCCCTGGGGATGCCCTGGGCGGCGCCGGCGGCCTCCCGACTCTGCTGCCCCCGCCCGCCACCGGCATCGGGGACCGACCCGTCACCAAGCGCTGCGTCGGAACGCCGCCTCGCCAGACCGAGGACCCGCTGTCCCCGCCATGTGTCGCCCACTTTGATGGGGACAACTTCGGGTCGACTCACCCGGGGGTCAGCGGGGAGGAGATCCGGATCCTCTTCTACTTCGACGGATCGCCGCCCGGCACACCCCGCCCGACCACCAGCCGGGGCAGCGAGGACATCCCCGGCAACGAGTTCTTCGATCTCGGCCTCCCACCCACGGATGACGAGTACGTCACGGTGCGCCAGCTACGGCTGCTGCAGGCCTACTTCAACGACCGCTACCAGACCTACGGCCGCACGGCGCGGTTCATCGTCCACTTCGGCGATCCGGCCGACTCGCCCGAGACACGCCAAGCCGACGCCGTCGCTGGCGTGACCGACTGGCGGCCTTTCGCCGCGATCGCGTTCGGTCGCCAGAACATCCCCGACTATGTCAACGAGATGGCCAGGTCCGGCGTCGTGAACATCCTTGGGCGCGACATCATCGCCTACGAGGGACGGGCCGGACGCACTGAGACGTTTCATGCCACGTTCCCAGGCCTTGTCTGGAGCTTCGACCCGTCGCTCGATCGTCGGGTCGACCTGTTCACCACCTGGGCGTGTTCCAAGGCGCTGCCCTATCCGGTGAGCTTCAGCGGTAACCCGTCCGACCTCGGGCAGCCCCGCGTGTTCGGCCTCCTGATCGCCGACGACGAGGACGCCCCCGAAGCGAACGAATACGGCGCGATGATCCGTGACGCGCTCGTGGACTGCGGCGTCACGTTCACCGAGACGGCGACTGTCACCTCGGCCAACTCCGGGCTCTGCCTGTCCCCGGAGCAGGCGATCGGAGCGCTCACGACCTTCCAGCAGCGAGGGGTGACGACCATCATCAGGGCCGGCGGGTATGAGACGTGTTTCACGCCGGCGGCCGCGAGCATCAACTACCGGCCCGAGTGGCTGGTTGCCGGGGACAACGTCAACGACACCAACATCTACAGCCGTCAGCAGGAGCCGTCGGTGTGGTCCTATGCCCGGATCATCACGACCAACCCTTTCGGCGGTGCGCTGGACCAGGAGATGTGCTTCGTGGCGCAGGGTGAGGTCGATCCGGCGACCCCACGCGCGGACGCGCGCTTCGGCTGCGGCTACTACGACGAGCTGCGGCAACTCTTTACCGGGATCCAGGTTGCTGGGCCGCGCCTGACGCCGGAGTCCGTTGACCGTGGGTTCCATGCCATACCGGCAATCCAGACCGACGACCCACGCATCCCCGCCTGCTTCTACCGCCCTGGCGACTACACCTGCATCAAGGACGCACAGGTGGCGTCGTGGGACCCTGGCGGCTTGGCGCCCGGTCGCTCCGAGCCGGGCTGCTGGCGATCCATGGAAGGCGGGCGGCGCTACCTGCCGGGTGACTGGCGCCCGGGTGACGTGGAGACACAACGCACGGCGCAGGATCCCTGCATGGGCGTCCCGGCCGAGGAGTTGACGTGACGACCATGGCGGTCAAGCCCCAGTGCCTGACACCAACATCGCCGACCAGCCGTCAGACGCTGACGGGGTAGGTGGCCTCGGGGTCGAGCGGCGCGATCGGGCGCGGGGTCCGTTCGCGGTCGAACACGTCCAGCCGCATCGTCGTGAACCCGGGCGGGTCGGTGCTGATGATCGCAGCCGCGAGCTCCTGGTAGCCGCTACGGAAGTGGTTGGACGACTTCAGTGCGACGATCCTGCGGTCGCGCACCTCGATGCCGTGCAGGCGGGGCAGGGTCCAGTCGAAGCTCTGCTGACGCTCGGAGATCACGATGACCTCGAGGCCGCCGATGACCAGCAGGGCCGTCCTTCCGTATGGCAGCATGGCCCCGCGCCCGAGCTTGGCCTCGAGCCGGACCCAGCCGTCGGTCAACGCCTTCACGTAGCCGGTCACCTGGAGCCGGTCCCCGTGCAGGTCGTCGGTCTTGCCGCCGAGTTCGACGGTGATCGTGGCACCGACGCCGGCCTCGGTGGCTGCCTGGACGACCTCGGTGTCCTTGATGCCGATGAAGACCGAGTTGTCGAGCTCCGCGTCCAGCATGGCCCTCAGCAGGTGGGTGCCGTCGCAGGGTGTGCCTCCACCGGGGTTGTCTGACGTCTCGTTGATCACGACCGGGCCGCCCTCGATGGCCAGGGCCTGCTCGATCGCCTCCTTCGGGAGTGGATACTCGACTGGGAGACGGTCGCGCTGGGACCAGACGAACCCTGCCGCGTCCCGGGCGACCTGGCGGGCGAGGTCGGGGTCGCCGTCGGTGATGCAGATCACGGTCGAACCGACCAGCGGGGTGTCGCAGTACGGGAACCCGTGCTGCAGCGTGACGTCGATGACGCCCGCGGTCTTCTCGAGCTTGGCGAAGTACTCGTTGATCTCTGCTCCGACCCCGAAGAAGGTGGTCGTCGTGGGCATGAGCAGCGGCAGGCGTTCCACGTGCGTCGTGGGGCGCAGCTCGCCGTCGAGAACCTTCACCGCGAAGTCGATCGCCTCATGGCCGCGTTCGAGGTAGTCGTCGTGGGGGTAGTTGTGGCAACAGAAGATCGCGTCGACGGCGTCGGCCTGGTCCTGGGTCACGTTGCCATGCAGGTCGTGGATCACGACGATGACGGTGTCGTCGCCGACGACCTCGCGGACGGCGCGGCACAGATCCGCTTCCAGGTCGTCGGTCTCCTCGGTGACCCCGGCCCCGTGGATGTCGAGCCCGACGATGTCGAGCGGCAACGCGGCCATCAGGCCGTCCAGCAGCTCGGTCTTGAGCATTTCGTAGGCGCCCTGGTCGATGACCCCCCAGGGCGCTGCGGTCGCGTTCAGCAGTGGGAACACCTCGGCGCCGAGCTGTCGTGCCCTCTCCAGCATCCCGCCGGTCCCGGTCCCGGTGCCCTCGGTCAGGAGGACCTCCTCGCCGCGCGCCACGCGGAACATGTCCAGCGTCGTCGGCCAGGGGACGTAGGTGTTGGTCTCGTGCGTGATGCCGCCGACGGCGATGCGCAGGGCCGTTTCGGTCATGATGCGCCCTTCATGGTGGGTTCGGGCAGGCTGCGCCGGCCGTGGTCGGCGATCCGCTTCACGAGGCCGTCCATGGAGCCGCCGTGGGCCTGCAGTATCGGCTCCATCGCGTCGCCGAAGAGGTTGGCGATGTTTGTCGCCAGGCGGTCGGTGCCGTCGCCGTCGAGCGGCTCCATCAAGTCCGTGACATCACCCGCGGCAGGGTGATGAAGGTCGATGATCCGCGGAGTCGCTCCCTCGCTCACGTCGAGGTCGTGCAGCCGAACCCACTTGCGGGCTCGCGCCTGCGGTGTCGACCACAGCACGCGTTCACCGTCGAGATCCCAGACCCACTGGCTCTGCGTGGTGCCGCGCTCCAGCGTCCGCAGCAGGCCGAGGGCGTGCTCGACCTGGTCACCGGGAAGGTCTGCCTGCAGGCCACGGGCGGCGTGCCAGAAGCGGCTGACCTCGAGGTCGGCGGGGTCGACCGTCGCGGCGCCACCGAAGCCGTCGACCAGGGGCAGCAGCGCCAGCTCGGCCGCGTAAGGGGCGTTGCACAGGGCCGTGACGGGGAGCTCGGCCCCGGTGTGGACCTTGGCCTGCCCACCGAGGAACTCGATCGCCGCACTCTGGCCGGTGCGATCGGTCACGTAGAAGTGCCAGGCCCAGCCGTCGATCACCAAGCGCGGGAGGTCCTCGAGGACCTCGGCAACCGTGGCGAATCGGTCCAGGATCGACTGCATCCAGTTGGCCGTGAACAGGACCGGCCGCTGGCCGTCGGGCTCGGCAAACTTCGAGCCGGTGAGCGTCATCTCGTGGACCGTCAGGCCTGCCTCATTCGCGCCAGCGTCAGGGAACTCGCGACCAAACGGGTGCATGGTCCACGACCCGTACGTCGAGGTCCAGCTCAGGGTCGGACCTTCCGGGGCCGTCCCCGACACCAGCTCCTCGAAGCTGACACCGACCTTGGCCACACCGCGCGGGTTGGTCACCAATGACTGCAGGATCGGCGTGGCGTGGTCGCTGTTGTGCCCGACGACGGCGTTGCCGGCGAGTGAGAACGTCGAGCAGCTCAGCGGTGATTCGTACGTGACCACGCGGTCTCCTCCGATGCCGTGCAGGGTGGCGTTCGCCACGGCTGCCGACTTGGTCCTGCGCGACGACCTCGACGCTGCGCCGTTGTCCGCCCCGACTGTGACCACAGAGGCAACTCGACCGGTCCCCGGCCGTTGGTCAGACAACGTCCATGGCCCACGCGGGCTGGCCCGCGAACGCGGCGTCGAGTAGGTCGAGGTCGTCCGCGGCGAACCCAGGCATGCGGCCCAGGGCGGCCGCGTCCGAGGCGCGCAGCCACCCGGCGTAGATCGACCCGAGGGTGCCTAGGTCGACGAGCGGCGCGCCGCGGCCGTCGGTGGTCTTGACGATGGCTTCACCATCGGACCACTCGACTGTGAAGGTGTGCCGCGGGACCTCGAGGTAGTCGTCCTCGACGTCGAACGCGATCCGGCCGGTCAGGCCACCGGGCCAGCCGCGCTCCTGGAAGGCCTTCTCCGGGTCGAGCAGTCGAATCATCCAGGTACGGCTGAGCTGCCGACGGGCCTGGTCCTCGTCAAAGAAGAGGGTCAGCGGCTCCTCCTGCGGTCCGTACCACTCGAACTCGGTCGCCAATGCCCGGTTGCCAGCGATGAAGCCAAGCAGGCTGCGGGCCGACTCCTCGTCCGTCCAGACGAGGTCGTTGCACTGCAGCCGGTAGTAGTAGGGCAGGTCGCCGGGTGCCCGCTCCTGGGTGTAGACGAGGTAGCCGGTGACAGCACCGTCGCGCCGCAGCAGGTAGCGGTGCTGCCCTTGGTCACTCAGGACGAACTCGTCCCACCACGCCGCGCTGCGGTCGAGCAGGCCGTTGTTGCGCTGGGCAAAGCGCCGGTAGCAGTCGGCGACCTCAGCCAGCTGGTCGCGACCCCACTCCTGCACGGTGTCGCCGTGGTGCGCCACGGCGGCCGAGACCGGCGCCCGGTAACGGATCATCGTCCCGGCATATTCGTAGCCGAACCGCCGATAGGCCGGCACGGTGGAGGGGGTGAGGGTGGACAGGGCCAGGCCCTCGCTGCGACGGCGCAGCAGGCTCTCGCGCAGCAAGTGGCGCAGGTGTCCGCGGCTGCGATGGTGGGCGGCGACCACGACATTGCGCACGTCAGCGGTGGACACCGACCGGCCGCCAAAGAACTGGCCGACCACGCAGGTGCGGACGATGGCGGCCACGTCGTCGTCGCTGGCGCGCAGCAGGATCTCGCCATCGAGCGCCTCCCGCAACGACTGCTCGCGCGAGGTCGTGTTGTAGGCCTGGCTCGTCATGGCCGCGAGGTGGGCGAACTCGTGGTCGCGCGGGGAGCGGATCTCCATCATCTGGCCTCCTGGCGGGTCGAGAAAGCATCGCGCCCGATCGGCCCGGCGGGTCGCTCTTGGGCACAACCGCCGCACGCTTCCGTGGTGCAGCCCGACAATTGGTCACGCGGGGCGGCTCTTATCCTCCACAGCTACCGAGCTGGTGGTCGGGTGTGGCCTCCGGACGCACGTGCGGACGCGTTTCGCCACCTCGACCCTTCACCAGGAGAGCAGACTTGGGCGACGAATCGCTTGCTGGGCGGGTCGTGGTCGTGACCGGCGGCAACAGCGGAATCGGTGCAGGCGTGGCTCGAGGTTGCGCGAACGCCGGTGCGGCCGTGGCCATCTGGGGCCGCCGCGAGTCCCACAACGCCGACATCGTCGACGAGTTGCGCACACGCGGATCGGACGCCGACGGGTTCGTCGTCGACGTCACCGACGAGGAGCAGGTGGTCGACGCCCTCGCGGCGACGGTTGAGCGGTTCGGCCGGGTCGACACAATGGTGGCCAACGCCGGCATGAACCACACGATGCCGTTCCTGGACACTCCGACAGAGCACTTCCGCGCCCTGGTACGCAACAACCTCGAGTCGGTGTTCATCTGCTGGCGTGAGGCAGCCCGGCACATGGTTGCCAGTGGGGAGGGCGGGGCCCTCGTCGCGACATCGTCGATCGCTGCCGTCGGCGGTCAGGTGGGCGGGGAGCCCTACACCGCATCGAAGGCCGGTATCGAGGGCATGACGCGGGCCGTCGCCAAGGAACTCGGTCCGCACGGCATCCGCGTGAACACGATGGTTCCAGGGCTCATCCTGACCCCGATCTGGGGGCCGGCGCCGGAACGCAATCTGGCCGACTTCATCGCTGCGACGTCGCAGGCCACGCCTGTCCGGCGCTGGGGCACGCCGGTCGACTTCGAGTCGGTCGGCGCATTCCTGGCCGACCCCTCCCAGGTCTTCCATACCGGCACGTGCATCGTCGTCGACGGTGCCTACACGCTGGCCTGAGCCGGAGGCCATCCCATGTCGAGCCATGGCCGCGAGAAGGGCCTGCCGGGCGAGTCCGTGTCTCGCCGCTACGCGCCGCTGGGGTCCGCGCTGCTCGCGGTGCTGATGGCGATGTTCGTCCTGCCGAGTGCTCTCAACGTGCCGCAGTCGAACCCGACCCAGACACTCGAGTTCGCCCCGATCCCCCCCGAGGACGACACCCCGCCCCCGCCGGAGGCGTCGAACCTGGAGTCCTTGTCGCTTGGGTCGTCGTCGACCGCGCCAGCCGGTGACGCCATGGGAGGCAGCGGCCGTGCCCTACCGCCGCCTCCCATCCCCGACGGCGCCGGCGAGCGGCCCATCACCAAGCGCTGCGTCGGCAACCCGCCGCGCCAGACCGAGGACCCGTCGTCCCCACCCTGCGTGGCGCACTTCGACGGCGACAACGGTGGCTCGACCGCCACCGGGGTGACACCGGACGAGATCCGGATCGTCGTCTACTTGGATCCGGCCAATCGCACCGACGGCACCCAAACCGGCGAGGGTGGCGAGCTGTACGACCTTGGCGCGGACCAGAGCGACGAGACGATGGCGGCCACGGACCGGCGCGTCCTCACGGCTGGCGGGTTCCACGCCATCCCGGCCGTCGAGTCCCCCGACCCAACGGTGCCGGCTTGTTTCTACCGGCCCGCCGACTACACCTGCATCAAGGATGCCACCAAGGCATGGTGGGATCCCAGCGGCGTCAACACCAACGGCACCACCGGATGCTGGCGCCTGTACGAAGGCGGTCGGCGGTACTTCGCCGAGACCTGGCCCGACCGCGACATCGATGCTGGAAGAACGTCGAACGACCCGTGCAACCTGCAGGGCGCCCACGCGGTGAACGCCTGATGTCGGCGACGATCGACCCGCCCGGGTTCGACCGGCTCATGCAGGTCCGTCGCTTCAGCGCGTTGGTCAGCGGCTGGAAGGTAACGCCGGTCTGGCATCCCGACGGCGACCGGGTCGCGTACCTCGACCCGGCGACCGGTGGCCTGGTCCTGGCCGACGCACGGACCGGGACCCGCGCACCGCTGGTCGACGTCGACGCGGCCCGCAAGGCTGTCCAGGACGCACTCGGAGCCGATCTCGGACTGGCCTTTCCGCCCGCGGTGTTCCGGTTTTCCGACGCTGGCAGCACGATCGCGTTCGAATTGGATGGCCGCATCATCCGGCTCGGCGTGGCCGACCCGGCCGCACCGAGCGTGGAGGTCCTGCCCACGGCGGCCACGCTCGCGATCGCGCGCCGCAAGCCGCAGGTCACCGTCAAGGCCCTCATCGAGGGTCACCCGGACCTGTACGAGGTCCCGTCACCGGACGGGCGCTGGGCGCTGTCCCAGACCGGGCTCGACGACCACGACCTGTGGCTGCGGGCCACCGTCGACGATCGCCGTCATCGGCTCACCGACGACGGCACGAAGGACGTCCACTGGTCGGCGGTGGGAGCCGTCTGGTCGACCGACGCCTTGCGCCTCTGCGCCCTCCGAGTCGACGACCGGGGGCGAGCCACGATCCCCGTCGTCCACTGGCTGGCACCGGTCGAGCAGGTCAGCACATTCCCCTACACGAAGTCTGGCGGGCGTCCCCCGCGCCTGGACCTGTTCGTGATCGACCCGCTGTCGCACGATCGCGTCCACGTGGACACCGGCACGCGTCGGGGCGACTGGATCGTGCCATTGCGGTTCGTCTCGGGCGGGGCCGAAATCGTCTACGTCACGGTGTCGCGCAACGCCCAGGACGTCCTGCTCCGCGCCGCGGACACCACGACCGGCATCAGTCGGACGATCATCCACGAACACCAGGACACGTTCGTCGTCAACATCCCGCCGGCGCTGTGGGCCGCGCAGCTGAGCACGTTCGTGGGCGAGGACGAGGTGATCTGGCTGACGGAGCGGTCCGGCCACCAGCACCTGCACCGGTACGGCTTGGATGGCTCCGACCGCGGCGCCCTCACCGCGGGCGACTGGGTCGTCCAGCGTGTGGCCGGGATTGACCAAACCCCAGGTGCGCGGCGCGCCTGGATCGTGGCCCAGACTGACGCCGACCGGCCCTACGACAAGCACGTGGCACTGGTCGACCTCGACCGTCCGACACCGGCCGACGTGGGGGACCTCGACGTCCTCACGACGGAGCCGGGCGTCCACGCGCCGGCCGTGGCGCCGTCAGGGCGGTTCGCCATCGACACGCACTCCTCGGTCTCGCGCCCACCCAGCGTCGACGTGCTCAGGCCAGGTTCGGTGGCCCAGGTGCGCCCCAGTTCGGACGTCCTGTCCCTCGCCAAGGCCGACACGACCCGACTGCACGAGCTGGGCTGGACCCCGCCCACCGAATTCACCGCGCTGGCCGATGACCGCGAGACCGAGCTGTGGGGCGTGCTGTACCACCCACCGGGATTCGACGAGGCTCGCCGCTACCCATTGATCGAGTTCATCTACGGGGGCCCGCAGGGGACGCTCCACCCACAGGACTTCCTGCAGTCGCGGGCCGAGGTCGCCAACGAATTGGCGCAGCTCGGCTTCGTCACCATGGTCGTCGATGGCCGCGGGACACCCGAGCGTTCCAAGGCCTTCATCGACCACGTCCATGGGCGCTTCGGCCAGACCCAGATCCCCGAACACGCCGGCGTTGTCCGGCAGCTGCTGGATCGTCACGCCTGGCTCGACCCCGAACGTGTCGGGATCACCGGGCGGTCCTGGGGCGGCTACATGACGCTGCGTGCGATGGTCACGGCACCCGACGTCTACAAGGTGGGCGCGATGATGTATGGCGTCGGGGACCTGTGGGACCACAACAACGCGGCCATCGAGCCGTACATGGGCCTGCCGAAGGACAACCCCGCCGGCTACAACGCCGCCGACTCGCTGGCGATCATCGACCGGCTTGACGGCCCCCTGTTGATCGGGCACGGCACCAGCGACCTGAACGCGACCTTCTCGGCCACGATGAAGATCGTCGACGCCCTCGCTCGTGCCAACAAGATGTACGAGCTGGTGGTGCTGCCCGAGGGTGGGCACACCACCGACGGGATCCACGGCGACTACTGGTACCGGCGCCTCGCCGAGTTCTTCGTCCGCCACCTCCGACCCGACGACACCCCGATCATCGCCGGGTGACCAACTCGGCCGTGGCCCGGCGTGCCGGTCCCCGTCGACGTCGAGCACGCGAAGCAGCAAACCAGCAGAACAACCATTCCGACCCACTCACTGGAGCCAACACCATGCCCCTCGTCCTGCAAGGTGCGCCCCTGATCGACGGCACGGGCCGCGACGCCCACGCCGCCACGATCGTCGTTGACGGCGAACGGATCGCCACCGTCAGCGAGTCGACGCCAGCGCCGATGGCTGACGCCGAGGTGCTTGACCTCGACGGGCTCACGGTCCTGCCCGGGCTCATCGACGCACACACGCACCTGGGCATCGTCGAGTCGATGCACATGGCAGCCATCCCGCTCGCGGTCATCGCCGCCCAGATGTTCGGCAACGCCGAGCGCTGTCTGCTGTCTGGACACACGACAGCACGCGAGGTCGCCGGCGCCGACGGCGGTCTGCGCCAGGCCATCGACATGGGAGCCATCCCCGGGCCGCGGCTGTATCCGTCTGGGCCGCTGATCTCCCAGACGGGCGGCCACGGGGATCATTGGTTCCCGTGGCTGGACCACCACCACCAGCCCTTCTTCGGCGTGGCGGGCCTGTCCCAGCCATTCGAGGTTGCCAACGGTCCCGACGAGATCCGCCTCGCGGTCCGCAACGCGTTCAAGCACGGCGCGACCCAGATCAAGCTGTGCGTGTCCGGCGGGGTCGTCTCCCTGACCGACAGCCTGAGCGACACCCAACTCACGGTCGACGAGATGCGTGCCGCCGTCGAGGAGGCCACGGCGCGTGGGACCTACGTCACCGCACACTGCCTGAACGTCCGCGCGCTCGAGAACGGCCTCGAGGCTGGTCTGCAGTGCTTCGAGCACGGCGTCGGCCTCGACGAGAAGACCGCTGCGAAGGTGGCGGCCGCCGGCGCGGCCATCGTGCCAACCCTCACGGTCATCGAGCTGATGTTCGAGATGTACGAGGAGTGGGGCATCGACCCGATCGTGCTGCCCAAGGCGCGCGTCGTCCTCGACGACGCCAAGAACTCGCTGCGCATCGCCCACGAAGCCGGGGTGAAGATTGGGTCGGGGTCCGACGAGCTCGGGCCGGCGCAGAACCGGCGCGGCCTCGAGATCGCCCTGAAGGCGGAGATCATCGGCGCGATGAACGCCATCGTGTCGGCCACCAGGACCAACGCCGAGATCATGCGGATCGACGACAAGCTCGGCACGGTCGAGGAGGGCAAGCTGGCCGACCTCATCGCGATCGAGGGCGACCCGCTGGCGAACCCGCGCATCTTCGACGACCCGGACAACGTCAAGGTCGTCATCAAGGGCGGCGAGGTCGTCAAGGACATCCGCAACTGACGGACGCCCCGGGCGACGACCTGAGCGACAACCTGAACGGCGTGGAACCCACCCGAACACTTCGAGGTCGAGATCGTGACCGAGTACGACATCGTCATCCGCGGAGGGACTGTCGTCGACGGCACCGGCGCGGCTCCGCGCGTGGCCGACGTCGGGATCCGGGGCGACCGGATCGTCGCGGTGGATGACAGCCTGCCGTCCGACGCGCGCCACGTCATCGACGCCACCGACCGGCTGGTGACGCCAGGCTTCTTCGACCCGCACACCCACCTGGACGCCCAGATCGGGTGGGACCCGACGGGCTCGTCGGTGTGCTGGCACGGCATCACCTCGGTCGTGCTCGGCAACTGCGGGGTGACGTTCGCGCCGTGCCCACCCGACGGTGCGTCGACGCTGGCCGCGATGATGGAGGCCGTCGAGGACATCCCAGCCACCACCATCCTGGGCGGGCTGCCGTGGGACTGGGACGGGTACGACGAGTACCTGCGCACCATCGACGGCCTGCCCAAGGGCGTGAACGTCGGGGGGATGGTCGGCCACTGCGCGGTCCGCAGCTACGTGATGGGGGTGGAGGAATCTCTCGACCCGCAGCGTCAACCGACCGACGCGGAAGTCACGCGGATGCAGGCCGCCATCGACGCAGCGATCGAGGGCGGCGCGCTCGGGCTGTCCACGTCACGCACGCTGAGCCACCAACTGGCCGACGGCCGGCAGGTCCCGGGCACCTTCGCCAAGCACCAGGAACTGTTCGACCTGTGCGAGCCTCTGCGCCGGCGCGGCGTCGGCGTCTTCGAGTCCGCGGCTCGGTTCGGCGAGTGGGAGGATGACGGCCCCGACAACGTCCGCACCGAAGGCGAGGTGCGCTTCATGGGCGAGCTGAGCCGGCATACGGGCCGGCCCGTCACGTTCAACCTGTTCAACCACGAACTCGGCCCGAAGGTCTATCGGCGTGTCCTGGACTGGAGTGCGGACGAGGTCCGCGCAGGCGCGGTCCTGCGCCCCCAGATCGCCCCGCGACGGATCAACATCCTGCGGGGGCTGGCGCACAACTGGCCTTTCCACGGCCCGGCCTGGGACCGCCTGCGCGACCTCGACCTGCAGGGCCGGGTCGACGTCCTCGACGACCCGGCTCGGTGCCAGGAGCTCATCGACGAGGTGGCGGACGGCCTCCCGGACCTCCCGTCAGAAAAGCTCCACCTGCTCGGCCACGACCTGGCCGACTACGAGTACGACGGCAGTACCAGCCTGCTGGCACTGTCGCAGCAGGCCGGCGAGACCCCCGTCGCGACGTTCGTCCGGATCGCCCGCGAGTCCCGCGGCCGGGCGATCTGGGTCTACAACAACCTGAACCACCTCGTCGACGGCATCGTGACGATGATCACCGACCCGAACTCGGTGCTTGGGCTCGGGGACACCGGCGCCCACGTCGGCTACATCTGCGACTCGAGCCTGACGACCTATGTCCTGTCGCACTGGGTACGGGACGTGGGCCTGCTGTCGCTGCCCGAAGGGGTGCGCCGTCTCACCTCCGACCCGGCCCACCTCTACGGCCAGATCGACCGCGGCGTCGTCCGCGTCGGGGCGTACGCGGACCTCAACGTCATCGACCTGGAGTCGCTCGCGATCCCCGTGCCCGAGTACCGCTACGACTTCCCCGGCGGCGCGGGCCGCTGGGTCCAGGAAGCGCGTGGCTACGACCACACGCTCGTCAACGGTCGGGTCTTCATGGACCACGGCACCTTCACCGGCGAGACCGCCGGCCATCTCATGACCACCTGACCCAACCCAGGCGAGCACACGGCGTTCAGCGCGGGACTCATCGAGGGGTTCTGAGCCTCACAGGTCGACGATCAACGACCGACGAACTGCGCTGGGCGTCTTTCCATGAACGCCCGGATCCCCTCCACGGAGTCCACGCTGCCCGCGAGCAGCGCACCGCGCGCTTCCTCGAGGTCGAGTGCCGCGTCGACCGGTAGGCCGGCACCGTCGTCGACGATGCCCTTGATCACGGCGATCGCACGCGTCGCCCCGCGAGCCAGCTCGCGTGCCAGCTCGGTGGCACGCGCGAGGGCCTGCCCCTCCTCGACGACCTCGTTCACGAGGCCCCAGTCGCAGGCGGTCACCCCATCGATGGGCTTGCCCGTGAACAACAGCTGCTTGCCCCTGGTCGGGCCGATGAGCCGGGGCAAGCGCGACACGCCGCCGCCGCCGGCGTAGATGCCCCGGGTGACCTCGGGCAGGCCAAGCTGGGCGGTGCACGACGCAACGCGCAGGTCGAAGGTCATGGCCAGCTCCAGGCCACCGCCGAGGCACCAGCCCTCGATCGCGGCGATGGTCGGCAGGGGCAGCGCGGCGAGCCGTCGCAGCAGCGGTCGCCACTTCTGCGACGGGGACTCGTCGGCGTCGGTCCGCATGGCCGACAGGTCCGCACCCGCCGAAAAGGCGCGCAGGTCGCCAGTCAGGACCAGTGCCCGAGCCCCCTGCAGGTCGTCGAGCACTGCGGCCAGATCCACCGCCATCGCGGCGTCCATGGCGTTGCGCTTGGCCGGTCGATTCAGCACGACCGTGGCCACGTCGTCGGCGACGGTGAAGACGATCGTCGAGGCGTCCTGCGCGGCCTCGGCGTCGCCCACGGGAGCAGGATCGGAGGGTGGGCTCATTCGCTGCTCTTTCGCGTCGCTCCGACGAGGACGAAGCACATCCAGACGGGGTCCGGCCCGAGCGCCTGCCAGCGGTGACGGGTGCCGGTCTGGACGACGACGTCCCCGGGGCCAAGTTCCTCGACGGCCCCGTCGTCCAACTCGAGCGCCACCCGGCCGGACAGGACGATGCCGTAGTCGATCGAATCGGTGGTGTGCATGCCGCGAGCGCCGCGCTCCATCGTGGCCGACAGGTCCGGGATCCTGGCCGCATAATCCTCGGAGAACGCGGCCGCATCGGCGCCGCTGGCCGCGATCTCGTCGTCCGACGGCATGCGGATGACCCGGATCCGGGTCCCCCCGGGCGGTGGCAGGAAGTGCGTGATGTTGGCGGCTGGATCGTCCGAAACGGGTACGACGGGCACTCCGTCGGTCGCCCAGACCTCGTGGTACTCGAGTCCGGGCATGCCATCGAAGGTGATGAGCCCGGAGGTCGTCCCGATGTCGGTGAACACAGCCTTGCCGGCGTGGTCGTGGCCCGTGACGATCCTGCGCGTCTGCATCGCACCCCTCCTGATGGCATGGCGCGTAGTTTGACCGACCCGCCCCCCCGTAGCGACCGTCCGACCGCACGAACAAGGCCGAACCGACATGGCCAGTTGCACACGATGACGTCACGACGGGTGGCTGGGCTTCGGGTCGCGACGGCGAAGTCGGGCGACCGGGGACATCCAGGAAACCGAGGCCTCGGTCGGTCGCTGCTCTCGTGCTAAGAGGCCGCGCCAATAGGGATGCCGGGCTCGCGCGTCCCAGGCGGCGCATCGCTTCGTTGACGCGCCTCCCACGTACCACCAGTATGCGGTTCGGC